>Ga0208644_1000561_pt1 | contig 32531 bp, 48 predicted proteins | sample VirMetDEL_Nov_18_FD_184517 | JGI IMG/M metagenome (GOLD analysis project Ga0208644, IMG submission 184517) | Aqueous microbial communities from the Delaware River and Bay under freshwater to marine salinity gradient to study organic matter... | ecosystem: Environmental > Aquatic > Marine >...
AGCATTCTCGGAGAATACCTCGACCCCATTCATTTTGAAGGATGCGTTACTCATACTACGTTTAGCGTTCCAGTTACGTTAATTGTGCCTGTAAAATCTGCGACACCATGTGCTACCGTCAGGTATCCATAAACATTTGTTGTTCCTGCCAATTCTGTGTCGCCAAAGAAAGCTACATTCTGTCCTGTTGGAACCGTCACATCGTCTGAGACTGTACTGTAGTGCGATACCCGATCATGTGACACCAAAACTGCACTCCGACTAACTACGGTTACCACATCTCCATTTGCTAGCGCACTGGCAAAAGTAATGACTCCTGTTGCTGCATTGAGACTCGTAATGTCTGGGGAACCACCTGTGGTCGTAAGCTTGACTCCATTCAGAAAGACATGAGTGTTTGTAGCATTTAACGGATAAGAGAACGTGACAGTTGTTGGTGTACCGGAGATCGTAAACTCTTCAATGTACTCACCTAGTTCCGTTTGCCTTTTCGTAATATCTCTGCGTCCGGTAACGACTACAATGTCTCCATTGACTGCCGCATTGTTTAGTGTGATCGTTGCAGCATCAGAATCCAGTGTGTAGTCATCTTTACTAAGCAGAACACCATTCCTATAAAGTTCTAGAAACTCAGAGTTTGTGTTGGTAACGAATCCAGAGGTATTGAAAACCGTCTGTGTACTGGTTACCGCAAACTCCTCTCGGAATTCACTTGTATTTAAGACTGGCTGGTTGCCGATGTAGCTCATGCTGTTTCTTGTGCTGCTAGATGTGCGGTGTAGGCGTTAATAACTTCATCTGTAAAGACAGCAGAACAGACTGCTTGAACTTTAGCATCTCTAGTAGAGTAATCGTCTGTGGGTGATACAACATAGCGATGGTAAGATTGCGAAATGACTTGTCCATCTTCCAGCACTTGGCTTGCTTCTCGCACTTGAATGTGGTTGTAGGGGCCAACGATTTCTATTTTGTCGGTGATGGTTTGTTTCGTTAGTGCCATTGATTATTTCCTGTTATGCAGTTCGATAAAAAAATCCAAACGAAACGTTTCTGGCGTTTCCAGAACCAGTACCCGTTAATATCCATCTAAAATTCGATGTGTCTTGTTTTCCTGCTACTATTCCTGAGACCAGAACACTATCAGCATTGTTTTCAATCTGCGCCCCACCTCCACCAGAGGATACAGTAAAAGGCAATCCACTAAAATCAATTGTAGTCGCACTATTTGTATCGATCTGAAGGCTCACTGAAATGCAAATAATATTTCCAATTTTTGTGTAGTTGGATGACTTACCTGAAGTATTTTGATAGGTAATTGAGGGAGCAGTAGCACCTGTATATGTAGAAATGGCTGCTGTAAAAGTTCCCTCCTCATAGTCATCCAAAACCCCACCAGTAACTGTTCCAGACCCATCTGTACTAGTTCCAAAATTCACCCCTCCGCTCGGAACAACAATCTGACTGCTGTTCCCATTTATGAGTTCTGATAATTTGACTGCGGTAGTCATGCAACTTCCTGTGCGGCTAGATGTGCAGTATAAGCATCTTTGACTTCCTGCGTATGAACTGCTGCTGCCACTGCTTGCACTTTCGGATCTTTGTCGGTTGTGTCATCCAGTGGAGAGACTACATAACGGTGATAGGACTGTGAGATTATGTTACCATCTTCTAGCACTTGGATTGCTTCACGAACTTGAATGTGATTGTACTGTCCAACGATTTCAATTTTATCTGTGATGGTTTGTTTGGTTAAAGACATTGAATACCTTAGTTAGTAAAATAAAATCCTGTTATTGCATATGTTTCGTTAGCAACAGCAGTGCTGCCATCATATCGGTAGAAATCAAAAGAATTAGTCACACTTTGCAATAAACATGATAAAGATTTACCAGTAGTTCTACTGTTTCCCACAAATGCACCTCCAGTATTGTTAAATGAAAATGGTAGCGTAACGTTAACGTTCCCTCCTCCGCTAGAGACTGAAAGAACAAGGAGCATATCAATTAAAACGACACTACCCACTTTACGATATTTTGCATAAGTGACAGATGTTGTAGCTGAACCAGATGGTAATGCCACCGTTGCAGAGTAACTCCCCTCCTCGTAGTCATCCAAAATCCCACCAGTAACCGTTGTTCCTGTACCATCTGTACCTGTTCCAAAATTAACTCCTCCACTCGGCACAACGATCTGACTGCTGGAATTGATTGTGTTTGCTAGTGTTCGTGCATTACTCATAGCTAGGCCACGTTACGTTGGTTAGATTTCCTTGGTCGTCTAGTTGTGGGTCTGCGGTTGCTGGTAGATCCCGTAGGGCTTGTCGGTAGTCGATTTGTGCTTGTGTCATGACTCTGTCGGATAGTGCCATCCAATCAGTTTGTGCTAGCAAATAATTCCGTTGTTTTCGTAAATCTGACCAAGCTTTATTTGTTTTATATTCATTTAACTTTTGAGTGACTACAGATTCGACTGGTGCTACCTCATCAGTTTGTGGAAACCATTCGACTACCCCATTTTCAAACGAAAACGGGATACTAAACGATGAATAAAACTCTTGTAGATAATTCATGCAATTTTCCATACTGCAATGTTTATCGGCCTGTCAGAATTCGCTGACCAACTAGCTGTCACTCCAGTTGAGTGTATAGCAGGTCTGAAATACAAGGTAACATTCGATGCTGCTGTATAAAGATGGGTTACCATTGAACCGATTAAAATTCTGGGGTTATTTGCCGCAACGGCATCATCAACATATGCTTGCCCACCGTAGGTAAAAGTACCTTGTGAACTTGTAGTCAGTGTTGTTGTGTCATATTGAATAGCTCCATAACCAAAAGTAGTGGCATCTCTGGATTGAAAACCTCCACCAGAAATATGAATTAAGCACTTCTGACCAGACGTTAAAGTTACAGATCTGACTGTACCCCATCCATAATCGCTAGTTCGATCCCCAGAGTTTGACAGTTCTTGGTAGAAATCTACACCAATGACTACGCCAGATGGAAACGTCACACCACTGCCAATCGTACCATTATTCAACGTCACCACCCCACCACTCTCACTCAAAACAGCAGTAGTTCCATCGCTTTTTGTGATCGAATTCCCAGAGGATTTTAGTTTTGCTCCGTCCAGAGTAATTTCAGTAGCACTGACTAAACTGCTAGAGCGTTTGCTGCCGATATAGCTCATCAGGTAATCTCCAGATAGCTGAGATGTACATCTACTGCTGATGCCGAATCTGCTGTGACTGTCAGGTTTTCATTCGGCACAAGTACCAGCTTTCCACCGTCTAAAAGATTTACTGAAGATCCCACTGGAATTGGAATATTTGTGATGTAGCTTGTATAAGTAGGACTTCCGGTATCGTACTTAATTTCAACAGTTAGTGTACGAGACGCAGAAGATTTGTTTGAGGCTATCAGTCCGATGCAAACAACTTCTGTTGCAGAAGGCACATCTGACGCTAAAACATCAGTTCTTGATGTTCCTGCGGTTACTGTCTTTCGGAGGAATGCGTTTGCCATATTTTAACCTAGTGCTATTGCGAAAGGTATTGGATCAGCACCTGCTGCGCCAGTAGCGCCACGAAGATCTCCTGTGCTAAAACCTAACCCGTCGTTACTCGTAAAAGTAACAATACCTGTGCTTGAATTATAACTACCTCCAGTAAAGCCAGTACCATCTGTGCCGTCTATGCCATTGGTTCCGGCTGGGCCTGTTGCTCCTGTTGCACCTGTTGCTCCGGTAGCACCCTGTGGGCCTGTTGCTCCTGTTGCACCTGTTGCTCCGGTAGCACCCTGTGGGCCTGTTGCGCCTGTAGCCCCTCGTAAATCGCCCGTACTAAAGCCTAGTCCGTCATCACTCGTAAAAGTAACTATGCCTGTAGCGGAGTTGTAGCTTCCCCCAGTAAATCCAGTTCCGTCTACTCCAGCAGCACCAGTAGCACCCGTAGCTCCCTGTGGGCCTGTTGCGCCTGTAGCTCCCTGTGGGCCTGTTGCGCCTGTAGCTCCCTGTGGGCCTGTTGCGCCTGTAGCGCCTCTAACGTCTCCGGTACTAAAACCTAGCCCGTCATCGCTAGTAAACGTTATAACTCCAGTAGAACTATCGTAGCTCCCACCCGTGAACCCATCTCCGGTAGAACCTGTAGCTCCTTGTGGGCCTGTAGCTCCTTGTGGGCCTGTTGCGCCTGTAGCTCCTTGTGGGCCTGTAGCTCCTTGTGGGCCTGTTGCGCCTGTAGCCCCCTGTGGGCCTTGTGCTCCCTGTGGGCCTGTAGCACCTGTAGCGCCATCTACTCCATCACTTGGTTTGGCAAAGGTTACTTCGGTAGATGTACTATCTGTAAATTGAAACGTGATCCCGTAAGCAGCAGTGGGGTTTTGGGTGCTATTGCCTAGCGAAATACTACTAACTCCTCTACCTGCTGGGCCGGTAACCGAAGGGATCGTCAGGTCAAAGTTTGTAGTATTGCCTTGGTAGTCAGTAGTCGTGAAACGAGCCTGACTGTTTCCTAGGTTCGTGATGCTCGTTACCGAAGTCCCGTCATTCCCTGCGTCTCCTTGATCCCCCTTGATCCCAGCAGGTAGTGTCAGTGTCTGATGGTACGCATTGTTACCCCAGGTGACCGTAAACTGAGAACCATTCTGAACAATGCTATCAATTCCGTAGCCTCGTGGCCCCTGAGTTGCCTGAGCTACTATATGAGCCAGTGCACCGGAAACCGTAGTTGACGAGTAGGCTGTCTGATCTGTACTCGACAGAGGGATGTGACTAGCATTCAGCTCATCCGCAACGGTACTTAGGTCGTCACCGACAATTGGCCTTGAGGTGATAGTAAAAGTATTTCCTAGTGTATCTTTAAAACTAGCCATTATCTCCACCTCCAACCGACACGGATTCGTTTCCTCGATGCGCCTGAGTTTCTAGTCATTGAATTCGTAGACTCTGATTGGGTAGCATAGCGCACCATCTCTAGGAATCTCTGTCTAAAAACCCCTGATTTCTCTACGTTCCGTAATTCGTTCTCTTTCAAGTATGCCCGCTCAGCTACGCCAAAAACTAGCGCCTCCTGGTACATAGAACCAACTAGCGGAACGTCAGTATCCGCCTGAGTATTGTTGTAGGTCAACCGATCTCTTGGAGGGTCGATCACTCCGTCAAACTTAATCACGGAAGTATCTACAATTGCAGTGATAATCCCTGTGGTTGTAGAGAGAACATCGGTAGAGCTGTCGCCCGTCACATCGAATACAGGGATCTGAGAGACTAACGTAGCACTAAAGAGGTGATCGGAGGTCGTCGGAGTCGGATAGACTCGGAAGGTAGGACTTGAGTTGTGCTCGATGACGATTGCTCGGATCGGGCCTGACTGACTCTGCCAGTTTGAATCTACAATCTGACCACTGACTACTCGATTCTCGTCTAATACGCTAGAGGTAACAATCGGAATCTCAACGGAAGTATTCTCGATCCGAGCACGCTTGAGGTTCATCAGTGGCGGATTGGACGGACGATTAAAAGAAGAAGTAGCTTCTACAATCGTTACATCGGAAGTGACTATTGGAAACTCAGTAAGCCGGATGAACTCATGCTGAGCGTCATAGAGATACTGACGCAACTCCGGTGCAGTCCACCGCTTACTAGTATTAGAACTGTAACTCCCATCCTGTAGTAGAGTAGTTACTCTATCCAGAATTTGTGCTTGAGTCAGGCTCATTCTCCCCTACGTCTAGAGAGTGTTTTGTCTTTCTAGGTGCTCGTACTATTTTAGCTTTTGCTTCTGCTTGAGCTTCCATACCTGTAGCGGTATCGATAATTGTACCTTGAGCATCCTTAACAGGCATAATTACAGTAATCGGAAAACGTGGCCTCTGGTATCCTTCGGGTGGCTTGTAATACTGGGTCTGTGTGTACTCAGTAATTACACACTCTAACAACCTATTTATATGGACACCACTTACAATTCTAGCAGATCCTCTAGGAATTACTGTTGGAAACCCATTAACCGATACACTAACTGCTTCAGTCTCGTGGTGATCCCGACCCATTTCCACACGGATTACTCCGAAACCTGGGGGTACGGATTCCGGCTTGCCATCCCACTCAGGGGCAAGGTTGTGTCGGCTATTGACTGTATGATAGCGACCAGTGCCTGAGTTGTACTCACTCGAAGTCTGGTTTGGTACGTATGTATAATTCATAGCTCCACTTTAGAATCAGAGGACTACCGAAGTAGTCCTCTTAGTTATTATACGTAGCTCGTCACCTTTGTCGGGTGGACGTTCGCATCAAAGCGATAAACTACATAAGCATAGACTGCTCCGGTAGAAGCAGATCCAGCCGTGTTAATAAATGTGAATCGGATCGTTCGATCCGGTAGTGAGGCTACCGGAACCCACTTCGTTTCCATCTCATAGATTGTTTCACTGTTAGCAGCGTTAAGATCTACAGGATTTGTTGGAGTAAAGTAGTCTTCATCCGCAGCTACGCCTACACCTGCAAGGTGTCCTGCGTCTACGGTAACTACTTGGTCGAAGTCATTCTTCACAACATAGACAATCTTCTCGACAATCGATTCGGGCGGAACCGTAATGTCGAAATATTTTGTCTCGTTAGCCGTCATAGCTGTCACAGCAATGTGTTCCGTACACTGTGGGACATAGCTCATTTGCATCTTGTCAGATCGCATAGTCTTCTCCTAAGAGCTGGTAGCTAGTGCTACTAGCACTAGCTTAATAATAAAATTAGACGTTGGTACTATACGGAGCAGGAGGATTGTACCAGTTGGTTGCTGAAGTCGTTCCGGTAGTTACCTCAGGGGTAAAGGCCGAAGCAGCAGTCTCAATGGAAACCATCCAATCTTCGTTTAAGATAATAGAACCAAACATAAACGTATACCCCACCGTACCACGCTGGCCTAGAGGGTCAGTACCGCTAGGAGTAGGTCGTACTACCTTTGGTACAATGCTATCCATCCCGCCAATCGTTGCTGTCCCTACAGAGTCTCTAGCAAAGATTACAATCGGGTAAACATCTGTTTTACCATTATTAGTCAATACAGGGGTGTTTGCATGTGGAGTAGCACCAGCACCCTGAGAAGTGTCACCGTTTCGGTCAAACGGAACTGCTTGGGTAGTGGCAATAAAACGAATTCCGTTGTAGGAACCCATCTCAAAGTCCATCACATCTCCGCTAGCATACTTCTCAACTGGTACAAACCCTTCAATGTTCTCCAGGTCGTAGCGCAGATTCGGATGACAGATTGCAATGAATCCAGCACGGATCGGCTCAGTCGCTACATCAGGACTAGCAGCTAACATTTCGGTCATCTTCACGGCGTCATTGTTCTCTAGGAATCGAATAGCCTGATCGAACTCTTTACCCGTAGTAGATAAGATTCCGTTAACATTATCTCGTCTAGTTACTGCAACAGCAGGGCTAGAGTTAGATCCATCATTGGTGTAGATCACGTTAGCAGGGGAACGGAAATGCTTATAAGCTAGCATGTCCATTGTCTCGGCTGCTTGGATCGCTTGTCTGTCACTAATGATACTGATGTAAGGATCTTGTCCTAAAAGTTCCATCAAGTCTGTCACAGGCGTGTAACGTCCGTACTGACGGATAGAATGTGAAATCACTTCAGATTCTAGCGTGTCGAAATCAGGAGTTACACCCTCGCCTAGTGGGGTAGTATTGATCGGGAACTTCTTATATCTACGATGTCGAATCGTGTTGCCCTCTCCTGTACCCTTTGAATCCTTCTGAGCGAAGCGAGCAAAGGTTAAATGTTTTTGGGCAATCGGTAACATCTTTGACTGAATCGTCAAAGCATCCTCGGTGCTCAGATCTCCGTAAAGAGATCCAGCTACCGTTGTATAATTAGTAGCTGTAATAGCCATGTCTTCTCCTATGCACTTGCACTAGTTAATTTGCTCCAAAACGCTAGTTTGTCGTCCTGCGACTCCACTCGTCTTGGAGCTTGATTACGTACAGGTGGCTTTGAGGGCATGGGCCGACTAGCAGCTACTCGCCTAGGATTAACTGCCGGAGCAGGAGCTTCTTCGGGAGGGCTAGGTCGGTGCGCCTGATCAGGGTAGTCGTATAAGTAAGATCTTACTAGATCCACAAAACCTACCGGATTCTCAAAGTCCAACACTGCATTCTTACGACTCGCACTACTTAGCACCCACTGAGCAAAGTCTGGATCATCCAGATCTAGCTGAGCAGAGTTGGTAATGCCTAGTTCTTTGTTTGCTATTGCATGACGTTCGTTGAGCTTTTGCTGTACGTACTTCTCATGCTTCGCTTTGCGTACTTCTTGAAGATCTCCTTCTATCGCTTGGTTCGCTCGACCTAGCCTATGCTGGATCAAAGCGTCGATTCCTTGAAACAATTCGGGAAATGTCTCGACTTCTTCTCGAACAGTTGGTGATAGCTGATCCATAATGTCGGAAAAGATCGCATCCGCATTTGGTTCTGCAGTATTCTTACTACTCTCACTAGTAACTGGTGCTTGTTGAAGCTGAGCTACTTGTGCTTTTAACTGTTCAATACTATCAGCAAGCTGCTTATTCTCCCCTTTGAGGGTTGAAATGAACTGCTGTGAGTCTCGGAATCGCTTTACTAGTTTCGGGTCGTTAACTAGTGGATCTGGAGTCTCTGGTTCTACTTTGGGCGGAGGGTCTGGCTCCCGCTCAGGTTCGGGTTCGCTAGTTTCAGCTACCTCTTCAACTGGTGTCGCAGGAATAGGTGCACTAGCTTCTTGACCTGTGAGCTTGGCCCATAATTCATCTCGATCTAGAGGGGTTTCCTCTGTAGTTTCCTCCGGCTGAACCGGATTCTGGTCTGTTTTAGTAGCCATAAGGTCTACTTAGCTCCGTTTGGTGTGACGTTCGGGGTAATCTAGCAGTTCTTTGAACGCTTGGATCTTCCCAACCCGTAAATTGTGGTCAGATAGCTGCTCCGGTGTCACCGGATGGGCTAATCTGTCCAGTTCTTGCTGCATTCGTAGCCTCAAATACCCGCTCAGGTGCTGCCACAGTCTGCTTTGAGCGAGGATTTGCAGCTCTTCCGGTGACAGGGGGTGATCCTGCCATTGGTAGTTGTTCGGGTGCTCCACTCATCCCTTCCATTTGCTGACTTTGTAGTAATCTTTGGCGAACTTGCGCCATTTCTTCCTTAATTAGCACGCTCAAGTCGCTAAAATCGCTAGGCTGACCTGGATCTACGCCCATTTCTAGCATTTTTAGCACTTTCTGGATTTCTAGATCCCGTCTCTGCTCTCCAATGGAGAGTCTTTCGTCTAAGCTAGCTTTCAATTTGACCTGCTGCTGCTCGATTTGAGCTTCTAGACCCTTGACTTTCGCCTCCATTTCTAGTTTTTGCTGCATAGCAGCCTGTTGCTGCTGCTGATCTCGCTGTAAATCCTCTGCAGTTTTTAACATTTCGTCAGGATCTAGCGAAAATGCACGTAACATCGGCTTGGCAAAACGATCAATCTTCATCAAGTTGACTAGTGCCGGAACATTCATCACGATTTGCAGGAATTGCAACATCTGCTGGTTATGAATCTCCTCTGCTACAAACCTCTCATAGCCTGTACAGATCGCTTCGGCATCACAATGCAGGTTTGGATCGTCGCTATCGACTAGTATCCAGCGGTATATCCCATCAATAGATCCTTGAAGTATCCGAGAAATGCTCTGAATGACAGAAGCTGTCTGCTTCTGGGAATTTGTATTGAGCAGGGACATCCCTGTGGCTGTTTTAGTCTGATAGCTAGCAGACTGACCTATCCCGATTGGGCTTTGACCACTAGAAAGATTGGCCTCTTTTTGCAGAAAGTTCATCATGTCCATCAAACCATGCGTCACATCCGGTATTACAATAGAACGGAAAGCACTATTAATGTCTGTACCTGGCAAGAAAGTGATCGGTTTCCCAGGTTCTAGGTTCTGGAGGTCAACTTCATGTCCGATTTGCGAAGGATCTACGGCTAGTAGCGGCATAGAAGAGATCTGTTTGCCTTCCACATACATAGCCATTGTAAAGTTTAGTAGGCTTTGAATGTCCCTAATAGACCAGAAGATCCCATCACCCCAAATACTGTGTGGAACTTGCTGCCAGTAGCCAAAATGATACGGTAGCATCCCATCGTAAGGGCTGATTGTAGCTTTGACTGTACGATCTCCTAGTACATATACACATACCGGAATGATCGTGAGGTCGCCAAAGTCAGACTTGTCAATAAATCCTTCCAGATCGTCTGCATCCAGAGTTCCCCAAAATTCTAAAAGCTCGTACTCCTTCTCCTCTTCCCCACCTGTTGTCTCCTGATGCGGATTGAGAGGCTGAGCAACCTCTGTTGTTTTGGTAAATACTCTGCGACCTAGTACATCGGAGATAGCATCCTGATCAAAACCTGTGTCTAGCGTAAGTAGCTGACGAACTTGTACGGAAGATAGTTGCTTGCGTTCAATAATATAGCTAACGTCGTTAATATTCTCCGCTTCTGGAGAGGGATAGATATCAAAAATAGAGACGAATTTTGCAGAGGGAACTAGTTCTTCCTCGATTGCTGATTCGATTCGCTGTAGACGATTAGCGTATTTACCTTTATATACTGGGTAGTTTCGATGTTGTAGTACTGGGGACTTCATGACCCCAGTCCCGTGTAGTATCAGCTCGTGAATACTCTTCGAGATCTCAGAAGTAAATTGGGTCTTGTCTAGTATATCTCGAATTCTATCTTCTATATTGTGTGCACGGTCTTCTAGAATTTCATCAATCGGTAGTTCTTTGCGGAGTTCAGCCAGATAAGTCTGCCTCTCCCTGTCCGTCATCTCAGCCATTCCCTCTGCAAACTGATGAATATCGCTAGGAATAAAGCGTGGGTATCGGGTCGGCTGGATAGTAAAAGGGATCTCGCCATTGCGGAATAGCATAGCGTTGATCTTGATGTGAGCAGAGGAAACCTCTCGTCGAGTAATCTGCATAAACGGCGGACGGTTCGGTGCACTATCCGTATCATAGGGCGTACTATCGAATTTTCCGTTAAACGCATCTTCTCCCGGTAACCATCGATCCGCCTCTATATTCTTGCGATAAGTACTAGCCGACTCAAACTTCTCTCGTACTAGCGTAGCAAGAGTATCACTGCGGGTTAGTGACTCGTCCACACTGGGTTCTGTGTTTTCGTCGTAGGGATTGTATGCCATAGTTAACTAGGAGCTACGTGCCTAAATAGGTTTCTTCTAGTACTAGTAGTGAGAGGAGATGTTTCAAAGCTATGTCGGTACGGGTGCTTCACTACTCCCCAGGCTGCTAGTGCGAGTGCCATCACACAGTCATCGTGACTTCCATGATTTGCTGCCTCTTTTCCATTTGCTAGTATAACAAAAGTCATCAACTCGTCAACTATTCTAGGTGAGTGAACTAGTAGCTCTTCAGTACGTAATAGCTCACGTAGTACATCTATTAGTTGTGGCCTAGTACGAATCGTTGTCAGGAAGCCTACTCGTTTTGTACGTTTAGCTGTTTTCTCGTCCTGCTTGATCTCGTTATATAATTGAGTGTAGTGATGCTTATCGAGCAATGCTCTCAATGTTACTAGTCCGTGGTTGTTTCGTTCTACTACTAACATAGCTTCATTATAGTATTGTGCTAGTGTTGTCAACTTCCAACCTAATAAATCAGGGTCAGTCTTTGTTCGCAGTAGGGCTACCTGCTCCATGCTATGAGCATCTAGTACTGTTGCTACTGACCAGTCTGTGTCCCGATCATTTATTTCTATCCCTTCGGAAACATCAACACCGATCCGGTAAGCTACTCCAGAAGTGGGTGGTCTGAAGACCTCAAGCTCCCCGAATTTATCCGGTTCCATTTTATAAATATAACTACCAGCCTCTGTGTAACGATTGACTTCTAGGTTATAGCGTTCCGGCTCACGCTCTAATTCTACTCTTTGGCGTATTCTTTCTAACAGATTTCGGTCAAACACCATCCTACCGCTGGCAAGGAAAGCTTCTCTAGCACTGGTAGGGTAATCTTGGTGAAAGTCTTCTAGCCTACCTTGACAATTGATATCGATAGCCTGTCTGCGCCAGTACAAGTTTTCTAGAGTTACTTTGAAACTGAAGTGACCTTCGTCTCCTAGGTCGTAGACAATCGTCTCATCAAGTAAACGTACTTCCTCTTCTCCTCCGTACCTGGGATCTTTGCCAAGCGATTCAACAAACTCTTCTTTTGCCGCTTTATTAGGAAACTTTTTCGAGTAGCTTTCAAAAACAAACCACGGGAAGAAATCCGCTTCGTATCCTGTGCTAGTGCTGTCATGGGCGTCCCAAAACATCTGATAAAAGAAACCGCCTACCCCTCGTGCAGTAGACTCAAAGATCACTTCCGTATTATCCGCTATTGCTACGTTTTTCAATAGTGCACTAGCATAATCTTTTGCGCTATTACCCCACCGAGACACTTCGGAGCAGTGGAGGTAGGAGATTTGATCTCCGACGATCTCTGAGCCTCCTGCTGTACCTAGTCGGAATCTAGTATTCAATTGCTCCCAGTGTAGCTCTCGTCTGCCGCTATACCCCACTTTAGGTTTGAGAGCAGACGGGTGGTTCCGCTCCATCGTCCTTACCATATTAAATAGGGTCAGATTTGTTTCATCATCGTGCGCTACAATTGCGATTCTTTTCTGCTTAGCAAAAGTGCTAGCTCGATAGTATCTTGCGAGGCAGTAAGTGGAGAGTCCACTTCGTCGTGGTTTGAGTACTACTCGACGTACAAAGCCTGTCCGTTTTAACTGCTCTTGGCACTTATGATGTAGTATTTTTTGTACGTTATTTAGCTCAAAAGGTATCAATTGACCTGAGCCAAAAGCCTCTATTTTAATAATAGTTTTATAGTAGAAAAGAGGATCATCTTTTAATTTCTGTATAAACTTTTGATAGTCTGCTTCTTTTGCCATAGGAGTCCCAAAAAAGTTACCGTACCCCGTGTAATATCAGAAAGTTATCAGCCTAACCTAAACGTGTGTGAAAATCTACTAGGGGAGGTAATAATATAATAGTACGTATGCGTGTGTGCCCCCAGGGGTATGCTAGGTAGGGAAAGCCCTAGCAGACCAGCAGCCCTAGCAGAACTAGTCCCTTTAGGGACTAACGGAAACAAACTTGACACTTTTCGTTGGTTGGCGGATAATAGTGGCAGATCGAGCAGGTCGGCTTGATCACGGCTAGTAACTAGTACTAGTCGCACTACCTACACGCCATTACTATGAGGTACTTATGGCTGCTAAGAAAACCACCGCTACGTCACCAGCTCAGCAAATTCTCGCCAACCCTAACGCCCTCGCTATGATAGAGGCGCTACTAGCGCAGCAGGGCAAGGTAGCTGCTCCGGCTGGTAAGACCGTGATAGCTACGCTGGAGGATAGGGGAGCTACGGCAGAAATCATCGCAGATCGGCCCCTAGAGGCCGATGAGCAGGGAGCTTTCGACCTAGCTATGGCGCACGGTAAGACTACCACCTGGGCGCTTAACGGCCTCCAGCTCACTAGGCTGATGAGCTACGAGGTCAAGCGTAGCGACGGGACTACCGTACGCTACGAGCGGATGGGTGGGAAGATGGGTAGGTTCTTCAAGAACATGTCCAAGTAACCACGCCTACTAGCTAGTGGGAGTCTCACGACTCCTGCTAGCTTTTTTTTATTCACGTGGCTACTACTAGGCGATTAGGTGAAACCTAGCTCAAAGTTTTAGCCTCTTACGTAAACGATTAAGCGAATTTGGAGCGATTATGTCCTACGGTTTAGGCTATGTAGAGGGTACTACCCTAGTGATGACAGACCACGATTTCTGCTCGTTGTGGCGTAGGTTTAGCCTTGAGCGGCCTACCCATACTACTAGCATACTTCACCCAACTAAGGAGTTGCGTGGAGTAGATAACCCTACGTGGGTGCAGCTAGCACCCAAGGACGGATGGGAGCCAGTTAAGATCGAGCTAGGTAGAAACTACCGAGCTAACGATGACGGACGGCTAGCCATCCACGATCAGCTACAGATAACTGGCACTGAACAGTATATGTAGCATAACCGTGCGGCTTTACTAGTGAGAGTCGCACTAGCATAGAGGTTAGTATGTTGAAGGATAGATACATCACCTACAGTACTGGCGATATACGGTTAGCAGCCGAAGTCGCTAGTCAGCAAGAGACCGTGAACTGCTCAGCTACCTACCGTGATGATGAGGAAACAGGTAGGGATACAGGCTGGGTACGGTGGACGTGTACTAGCAAGCGAGAGGCGTTGAGCCTTGTTAGGTACAAGCTACGAGACCGAGAAGTCTGGGAGCGACCTTGGGAGTACGAGTACTTAGGTACGACTAAGTTCGTACGTAAGAACTGGACTGATCCGGCTACGGGCTACCCCGTGGCTAACATTAACCTTGTTACTGCACGTAATGCTAACCTGAGAAGGTCAGGCTATACAGTAGCAATTCATATAGGGGAATATGCCTAAGAAAATTCGCATCGATCATCGTCGCAAGACAGTAGGCAACGCAGCTAGTATGAAAAGCTGGCTACGTACGGCTAAGGTAGTAGACACCGACCGAGACAGGTCAGGTAAGATACACTCTGCTATCTACGAGGTGGAGATGGGTAGACTGAGGCTGGACAAGGACGTTACCTTACCAAGTGATTTGGTAGGTAATGCTAGGTCTGGCCCTGTTGACCAGTTAACGTGGGTAGATCCTAACTACAGGTTCTACCGCTAATCAATAACTGTGCGATTCTCCTAGCGAGAGTCGCACTACATAGGAGCAGAGTATGAGATGGTTTGATCCACGAACATGGTGGCATTTGCTAGCAGATATGAAAAATCTACCGTGGGATATGCCGAATGATTGGTACTGGTTGTCCCACCCTGACTACGATGACGAGTTTATATCTGCGCCATTAGATAGCCAGTTCTCCCTGATAGAAAACCACGCTAGCTTTAACGAGGAGGAATACCTCTATCGAGACCGTCAAGCTAGCCTTTGGTTTATGGGCATGGAGCTAGAGGAGCACGTAATAGATAACGACAAGTACCTCGATTGGCTATTCGGAGGTGAGGCGGACGATGTACTAGAGCCACCTACAGAGGTGACAGTCGTATACGTACAGAACTAGCAACCAAGCGGCCCCTAGGGGTCGCATACATAGGAGCAGAGTATGACTAACTACTTAAACATAGAAGTAACTGACACCTACCAAGACCGATGGTCTGGTAACTACTGCTGGGTAGAGCGCAAGCAGGTCGAGCTACCTCCTAACGTACGAAGCCAGCACAGCATCGTCAGGCTAGCGAAGAAAGCGATAGGCTGGACGGGTATGCGGTGTGACGTAGTTAACTACGGTGACGAGTACCACATCGTACCTGTTAATGCGGCTATGATTGCCTACGTTCAATTCGGTTTCAGCTTTGAGCCAATCAACTGTGATTGCGAGTAGTTTAGTGCCGCTCGTTTAGTGCCACTCAGTCCTCACTCATCAGCTTATCTAGCTGATCCTCAAACGAGATGACTTCCTTGATAGAGTTACCATGCTTATTAAGGGAGTCAGCCATCCTAGCTACCAAAGCAGTGTCGCCTACTGATACACCATGCTTAGCTAAGTCTAATTGTATCTGACGTACATCGGATAAACTCCACTGCTGTGCCTTTAGGGTTAGCTGCTCGGCACTGACCCTTTCAAATAGCTTTAACTTATCGAATAAGGAGTTCAGCGCATGGATAGCCCCTCTAGTATCGTTCTCTTCGTCAGCTTTGTCGTACTGTTTTCGATACTGTTCCGCCGCCCATAACGTATCCATCTCTTGTAAAAGCTCTTGTCTACGTTGGGTAACTCGATTGATTAACTCTTTTTTGCTCTCTTCTAACTTGCTAATATTACTAGGCATTTCTAAAGTATTAGAGGTGGGAAGAAAATTTATTTTACGTCGTGACTCTAACATAAGGAATAGTATGTATAGATTACAGTGTATTGAAAAGACTTACAACAATAGAGCTACTGAATTAGGTAGTGAACTGTTAGGTGAGGACTGTATCGTAGATAAAGTAACTAAGTCAATAGACTATTTAGTAACAGTAGCTGCTAAGCTATGTAAGAAGTACCATATAGATTCTACTTTTAAAACAGATGGCAGTGGATACTTATTCAATTTAAATACGATTAACTATGGCCCACTATGTATAGAAAAGTTTTATAGTCTAATCATAACTAAGGATGATAAACCCTTGGATACTTATGCCAATCAAAACCTTAACTTTAAAATACTGAAAAGATCTGGTGTCCAACCAGTTGGAAGGAAGTTCCAGAAACTCCTCGCCAGACCAGCAACCATCAGGGATGAAAGAAAAAAGTCTTGACAGTTTTTTGTGATCATGTTGTAATGGTCGAGTCGTTTGACAGAAATTTATTCTGTTTAAACATTAAGTAATACTACTCTCACTAGGAGTTGATATGGAATTCAAGGACTACCAAGTAGCAGTAGAAAAGTACCTAAAGATTGTCGGTGAAGATGCCGAGTACATCAGCAAACGCCTAGCGTGGCAGATATATAAGCTGGTTGAGCCACGGTTTAGTGAGCTTGACTACGCATTAGATGTACGAGTAACAGACTCCATCGTAGATGAGTTTGCCAAGAAAGATCCTAACTACGATTGGTCTTTCCCGAACGAGCGAAAGGGTGACCTGTACCCTATATTACATCAGGGATTAGTAGGCTCGGCTTACTATTCTAGTAGTGCGAGTAGCACTCCTAGTGTGTGTCTTGCGTATTACCTTCTGCCTCGTACTTCGACAGGCTGGTACATACTGAAGCGCACAATCTACCAGGACTATGTTATCAAGGAGCAAGATGGATTGGCAACAGATACGGGACGAGTCGAAGGTAGTAGATCTGCGGCCTGAGCAGATCGAGACGGAACATGAGTTACCGTTCCCTGTTTATGTAAACGGGGAGATGGTATCGAGAGAGTATAGCAACGCTTACACCGGACAGTCCGTGCTACTCAATCCTGAGTGTGCTGCTGTCTACGAGGTGACGATGGCGTGCTATAACCTAGCAATGGCTGAAGCACGAGATGATCCTAGTCATTGGGGCTATGAGTACTACCGAAGAGGTGTTAAATGGATGCAGGAGTACTATATAGCTGAGTATATGGTACTCCTCGACTGACTTACGGGGGGCAGAAAGCAGCCAGCAATAGCAGTTTTCGTAATTTTCCTGCTAGCTGGTAAGGGATGTTGAGACCCAGTGCTAAGCAATACGAGTGGTGTAGTGATACCAGCAACCTCTATGGGATTCACTACTCTGGAAACACTCTACGCTGCTGCCCTCCCCTCCTACTATTTTTACTAACTTAATTTAATAGGAATTATTATGGATCAGACTCCTAACTACAATCTTATGTCCTGCATGGCTCTGAAAAAGATTATTTCTCAGAGAAAACTATTCACCCCGCTTACTTATCTTCAACGGATACGTAAGGAGGAGTGCATCGAGATGTTAGAGCAAGCGGATCGAGGGGAGCAGGTAGTCATACCTCAACGGTTGATTGAAGAGTACCGCAAGATACGAGAGCAGCCACCGAGACCTGCTACCGAAGAGGTAACCGAGGAAGAGGGTGGATTAGATGGTGAGGCGCTACTCGCTGAGATACTAGCTGGTAGTGGTACTCAGGAGGGTACGCAAGAGGAGGTCGATGGGGAGTTCGATGCGGAAGCTGAGCTTGCTGATATCTTTGGGATGGCTAAGCCCGAAGCGGTAGAAGCAGGTGAGTATACACCAGCACCGGAAGACGTAGAAGAAGACGACCTCCCCTACATACCTGTCGAGGCTACTACGGAAGCCGAGGATGACGAGACTCCAGCACCTAGTGAAGAGGAGTTGGCTAAGGCTAAGCAGGGTCAGCAGACTCTCAATGATATCTTTACTACGATTCTCAATAGCATTCAGCAAGTATCCGATAGAGTAGACACACTGGAAGCTAAGCCTGGTGTAGATACCGATGAGCTAGAAGCTAAGTTTGAGAAGGTAATGGAGAAGATGAAGGGTGCAGGTGGTGGTGGTGTTAAGCCACTAGTAATCGAGCAGCCGGACATCCCACCCGTAACTATTAAGACTCCTCATGCTAAGTTTCCTGAGTTGTTAAAGCTAGTCAATGCCAAGGTCAACTGTTATCTGGTTGGCCCAGCAGGTAGCGGCAAGACTCAGGCTGCTGCTCAGGTAGCACGTAGCTTATTCCCTGGGGAGAAGGGTAAGTTTGGAGCAATATCTCTGTGTAGACAAACATCGAAGGGTGACCTCCTAGGGTACAAGGATGTCAATGGTGTCTATCAGGAGTCGGAACTCGTCCGTATTTTCACCAATGGCGGAGTGTTCTTGTTCGATGAGGTAGATCAAGCTACCGATAGTATCATGAAGTTGTGTAACATGGCTATCGGCAACGGTGCTATTGCTACACAAGACGGACTAAAGCAGAGGCATCCAAAGTTCTACTGTATAGCTGCTGCCAATACATATGGGACAGGAGCTGATAGGATGTACTGTGGAGCAAATCAGTTGGATGCTAGTACCTTGAACCGATTCTGCTTCATCGAGTGGCCTTACGATCACGAGTTAGAAAACCAGATGATTGGTGTAGCTCAGCCTGATTCGCAGAAGTGTCCGCTCAAGAACGTTCCGTCACCTGCTCAGTGGCTACACGTAGTGCGAGTAGCACGAGCTAATATTCAGAAGAACCGTATGAGGATGGTCGTCTCTCCTCGTACTAGCTTGATGGGGGTACATGCTATCAGTGCAGGTAGCTCATTGGAAAACATGCTGGAGGGTTTCATCTATCAGGGTGCGGCTGAAGATAAGAAGAAGGTGGTCTTCGATCCAGCACGTGACTTTGCTGCTTAGCCGCAAGGCTAAGTGGTGGCTTACTAAACACAAATTAAGGAGTAGCTATGACACCGAAGCCAAGAGATTGGGATGACGTAGTACGTAGGCGAACAGCGAAGAGTGAGGAGGCATACCAGCGCAAGATGGATGCAGTGTTTAAAGCGTTAGGGATTGACCCGACAAAAAGTACTCCGATGAAAGAACTCAAGCTATTCACTGATCCGCCAGAGGTTCTAACGGATAAGGAGATCAAGGCATTGATCATAACAGGGCAAGCGAGCCAAGTATACGATGAGTACTATGAAGCCAAAATGAAGGAGAAGATATGAATAAATACCGATGTGTACTCCAGTGTACGTTCAAAGATCGAAGAGAAGGCGTGCCACTAATGGATGCGAAAGTGGAGGCGACAGTAACTATACACGGACACGATGAAGATGAAGTGAAATCGCTATTAGTTAGGGATGTTGCTTTCTATTTTCCTGAGTTAGCGGGCGAAACGTTACTTAATCCGGTAGTAACTTCAGTCACGAAAATAGAGGAGCAAGTATGAACGTATTTTATGTAGACCATGACCCGGCACAGGCTGCTCGTGACCTGTGTGATAAGCACATACCCAAGATGCTAGTCGAGACATGCCAGATGCTATCGACAGCTCATCGAGTATACCAACCAGACAAGGAGCACACCCAACGGTTATACAAGGCTGCCTACATGAACCACCCATGCAGTGTGTGGGTACGGGAAGCTAAGGACAACTACTACTGGGCGTACTTCCATGCTGTCGAATTGAACAAGGAGTTCACCCGTAGGTACGGAGGTACTCATGCTTCCGCTAGATTACTCGATGCACTAGCCGAGGTTCCCTTTGATCGAGAAGGTAGTACTCCGCCAGCATTGGCTATGCTGGATGGCATCAAGGCACTGACCTCTGACCCAGTGGAAGCCTACCGTCTGTACTACGTAATTGCTAAGCACAAGATAGCAAAGTGGAAGATGACAAAGCCACCAACGTGGTACGTAGAACTACACAATTATTTTATAGGAGGCGAATGACGAAGATTATCTACGAAGGGTATCCGGCTGAAGGTATCTATGTGCAGCAGGGTACTCAGCATCTGGTAGTTAAGGCTGAGACTACAATGGATTGGCTGAACTTCACTAGGAAACCAGGCTACCAACCTGTCGAGGATAAGAACAACTGGCTACACGGAGAGGATCATGGGCAGAACTCCTCGGCAGAGATGGGCTACGACGGGGACGCTTGGTATGGTACAGAAGACTACGACGCATGGATGGGGTTACTAGATAATGGCTGGGCTGAAGGTGCTGACCTAGCTGCCAAGCTAGCAGATGAAGTAGCTCCTTACATACAGGGTATGAAGATCGTAGACGAGCCGAAGCGGGACTACGAGGGCGACGAAGTAGACATAGATATGTACTTAGAGGGTGACCCTGAGTGCATGATTAACTATGAAGAAGCAAAGGTACACGGCAAGGCTAAGTTCCTGACAGTAGCTATAGATATCGGAGCGCTGTGTGATGTCAGGAAGGAGGCAATGATGTGGCGAGGGATCATAGCAGCAGCTCTAGTAGATACACTAGAGTCCAACGGGTTCCGGCTAGAGATCTTTGGCTACAGTTATGACCGAGGTAGGCGAGCGAGAGGTGCAGCATTTCATCGGGATAATTTAATTATCCTACCTGTCAAGAATGAGGATCAGCATATGGAGTTGGAGCGGCTAGCTTCCTTGATTGGACATAGCTCTTCATTCCGTAGGGGGATCTTCAGTGGCTTCGAGAAGTACCCTAAGCATATCTTTCAAGATTATCTAACCTTGTTTGGCTACGGTGCTAGTCAAAGCGGATGGCCTACTCACTTCCCTGCGGATGTATTCATTGGTAAGGAGTGCTTGGCCCATGATGCTAAGAGTGCAGTTCAAACCTTCCGGCAAAAGCTCAGTGAGCTACCGGATTTTTATGAGTACCTACAAGAAGAGCGAGGTGAGCTATGACCCATCAGGAAAAGATAACTGCGGATGCTATGGTTGTTCGGCTTAACTACGATCAGTCTAGCCCGTTCTACAAAATGACGGATATGAGGGAGTTCTGGAGTAAGCCCATCGAATACAAAGCACAAGTAGCTGAGTTATTGCCTAGCGAAATCGTTACTCATATAGAAAACCTCTATGCGAAAGGTGAGCTATGACATTAGATACACAACTAAAAAAGTTCTGGCGTTTTGGTGTACTCGATCTCGACCCAAAGGTGGGTAAGTACTTAACGTGGGCTACTTGGGAAAAAGTACCTGAGTCTTACCGGAAAGATTTCCAGAAGCTGATTGATAGTGCGAGGACGGATTGCTGTAGCGCTAGTAAGTGGATCAACGGTAAAAATTACTCATTGCATAGGATGGGTGACATCAGGGAAGCAATGGATCTGCAACCTTTGACTAAGAATGGTGAGATGATTATGTATATTTTTCGGGACGTATGGAGAGGAGTTCACCCGTCTAGCATGTTGGGTAGGTGGACAGAACCTATCGAAACAAGGCCAGCAGTGCAACCGACTCCTGTAGTAAAGGCGAAACCAAAGGCTAGACGCAAAAAGAAAGAGGATACCGTGCAGGTAGCAGAAATGATCTCTGATTTTGCTGATTTACTATAGGGGTGTTGTATGCAAGTTAATAAGGTTAGAATCCGAATACCTAGCGAAGTCATTAAGCAAAAGGTAGACAAGCAGATCGAAGTGAAGATGGTAGAAGATGCTTGCGATATGGAGTTTGAGTATCGGCTACCGATCTCCAGTTTCCACAAGCTAGTCAATGACCACGAGGCGGACGATGATTCGGAGATGCTGGTTCGTAAGCTATCCCATGACGAGATCGAGCTGCTCTCCCGTATGCTAGAGATGTTACCCCTGGTAAGTGAGGATCGTTTTGCTGCGTTCCAGACTAGGGAGCACATCTACCAGATCGTACTGGAGCGCAAGGATTTGGAGTGGATGTATGAGTACATCAAGGCTCAGAAACAACTGGAAGAATCCGAAATGTATAACTAAAGGAGCAGGTATGAGTGAGAAAGTTATTAAGTTCCACCCAAAGATTCACAAGAAAGGGGAGCTACCTGATAAAATAGTACCTGATGGTAGCGAACCTTCCGGTGGTGACCCGTTTCACTTGCCGATATCAGATACTGAGTACTTGTATGGGTATACTCAGGTGATTGACTCCCAACTGCACATCTACGTGGAAACATTTCACGGGTACGAGCCGATCATTACGGTAGGTGTGGTCGATAATAGTCTATGTACTACCACTCACGCTTTAGTTTACGGGATGCCTGAGCCGCAGACAATTACTAGACACCTGTTTACTAACTACAAGGAGAGCAAGAAATGATTTTATCCGATACCCAACTAGGACAGTTCGTATTAAATGACGGAGTACAAGGGAATGTAGGGGTGTTCCACCCGACACCTCCTTACGTGCCACACATCGGCCCTGCGTCTATCGACCTGACGTTGCATGAGAAGGTTCAGTTTATCAAGCCCAACCCCGTAGTCCAGTACCAGCGAAGGCCGCAGCCTCAGTACAAGACAGTAAAGCTGGTAGATTCTAGCGAAGATGATAGGCTAGTCTACCTCGAACCTGGAGAGTTTTGCCTAGCGAGTACCCACGAAAAGATAGATCTCAGCAATGAGTATGCAGGGTTTATCGTAGGACGTTCTAGTTGGGGGCGACTTGGGTTGCAGGTAGAAAATGCTGGGTTTATAGATCCAGGGTTTATGGGTAGGGTAACGTTAGAGTTGATTAACTTTGCGCCTTACCCAATCCCCTTGATACCCAATACTCGTATCTGCCAACTAGTACTATTCTCATTAGATAAACCTGCGGTGCAAGGATATATCGGGAAGTACCAAGGGCAAATGGCAGCTACGGTTTCTAGGATTAGTGAGGAGTTATGACGACGAACCCCTTTGTAAACAGGGTAGAGCGGGATACGAACCCTGCGTTCTATGCTGTATTGAATAGTGGTGGCGTACTATGCCGTAGTTGTGTGATCGGTGAACAGCATCTAATATTAGAAGCTACTGAAAACTATTTACAATCAGGGTGGGATCAGAGTGGGTATTTTGTTCTGAATATAGAAGAGAATACCGAGGACTATAGCCTACGTTGCAGTCATTGCAGTGATCTTATCCCCCGAAATAAGGGGTGGCAGAAAGGGTGACACTTCTCCGATGGGTGACACTTCTTTTCCAAGCTCAGTCTAACGTTCAGTGTCTTGGCTTTTGTTGTCGTCTGTTTTTGTAACGTTGTTGTCACGAGATGTGTCACCTTTTCGAGATCTGTCATCGAAGTGTCACCCCTTCCAGCCCAGTGTTTCTCTGGCCTTGAGGGAAAAAGGTGACAGATGACAGATCTTTCCAGAAACTCTTCATGCAACTTGAAAGAATATATTCTGTTTCAAAGGTTATATAGAAACCTTTCCCGCAGAAGTGTCACCTGTCACCGACCCCCCATTTCTGCAATGAAGTGTATTTGTACTGTTGACTTATTCCGTCAAGAGAATGTATTATATGTGTACTTTATCTTTCCTCGTGTAATCGTCTACAACTCCTAGTTTTATTCTCACTACTGCGATGCTTAGCTTTACGTTGGGGTTCCCCCCATCTTTGAATAGTTATTATAAAAAATATAACAATCGAATAATAATATCCAAAGCAGGGAAAGACTACCAAGAACAAGTAAAGTTACTAGCAATGGGTAGGCCAATGTCTTTTGTATCAAAAGACAGATTGCGTATGGATATGCTGGTCTACCCTCCCGACTTACGTCATCGTGACCTAGATAATTTACTTAAATGCACCGCTGATTCTTTACAGAACGCAGGGGTATTCCCCAATGATAGCCAATTAGATTGCCTCCATGTCGTACGTTGTAAGAAAGACAAACATAATCCTAGAGTCGAGGTGACCCTATCCTTATTCGAGATGGAGGATGTACTTTGCAGCTAGACACCATACTGGTTCGAGTACTTACAAAGTATCGTGAGCGAGCTACCAAAGGACAGGAAAAATACGGAACAACTCTAGATAGAACAGACCTAACAGCCCAACAGTGGCTCCTCCACCTGCAAGAAGAGCTAATGGATGCCACCCTATACTGCGAGAAATTGATGAGTCCTAGTGAAAACCTACAGAATGCTATCAAACAAGAGATCGATTCTTCTCTAGAAGAACACCTGACTAGGGCCAACACCCTAGCTGTAGTTCACCAACGTCTTTGGCTACGAATCCTAGATAAACCAGGAGATCCTAGTAGCTATCAGTACACCCCCGACGAGATGAACCTACTTAAAGAGACTGCCTTGAGCTACCTGAGTGGAGATATGTTGGGAAAGTCAACCACGAGTTAATAGAGTGTAGTTTCAAGAGACTATTAACTGCACTGGAGTATGCAGTTGAGCCACTTTTCACGACAAAAGAAGTAGCCGATCTCGTAGGATGCTCACATCTGCTCATACGCCGATGGATTTCCAGAGGTAGTTTACCCTACGTCGAACTAGGAAAGTGGAACTACGTCCGTCTGAAGGATCTGGAAATCCTATTGAAGACGGGCCGACCTCCGAACCAAACAGACCGTAGACGTAGCACCTACTCCCAGTTATCTGGTAATTCCCCTGCGGAATTACGAACAATGCTATGGACACGGTACGTATATACTATGCGTAAGGAAGAGGATCGGAGGAGAACAACAGGGTCGACCGAAAACGAATACCCTACTTTTTTGGAATGGCTCCAAACAGGTGGGAGAGAAACTCGGAGGGCATTACGCAAGCTGGAGTCCCAGCTTAATGGCGTACCCCTGTCAACTTTTTTAGAATCATTGGAGGACAAAGAGTATACCCAGACTCTCTGACAGGTCGATAGCTAGAGTTTTAATTAGCGTTGTGGACTCACGGTAAATAGTAGACGGAAGCTTGAGGGAGCCTCCATTATTTTATTTACGGCTATCGACCTGTCAGAGAGTCGAGCAGGCAGACAGGCGTTACCTGCTTTAAAATCCTTATGCCTAGACGGTTTCAATTACTCTGTCGTCTTTAAACTTAATCGAGTGCTGAATACCTAGGAGCAAGATGCTTAGCCAAAACCAAGTTCAACTACTATCTTTTAGTGGAGGTGACGAGTCACACGCCCGAGCAGCATGGGTATCTACTTCAACAGATCTTACCCAACACAGACATCGAGTACCAGAGCTATTATCTTTCCTTGCAGCAAACGATCACGGCTCACCCTTTGAGCACAGTTCGTTTACCTTTCATATCCGTAGCGATCTAGCTACCCACATCCAGTTTCTCAAGCATCGGGCTGGAGTCAGTATCAATACGGAATCCGCTAGATACAAGGAGCTAACAGACGATAGCTTTTACTTACCAGGCGATTGGCCTGACGAGGCGAAGCACAGGGCTGCCAGGCAAATAGAAGACTGTATGAGCGGATACCACAAACTAGTAGACGAGCTGACTCCCGACATTGGTAGGAAGCGTGCGAAAGAAACAGCTAGGTTATTGATACCTTATGCACACCAGTTGAGTTACATAGCCACCTTCAACTTCCGTTCTTTTATGCACTTTCAGAAACTACGCAATAGTGAACAGGCCCAAGACGAGATCGCTACCATAGCAGACGAGATGCTTGAACTACTGCGTGCTACTGGGATGTATGAAGATTCCCTTATGGCTTTTGGTTACTGAAGACAAGCTAAGGCTGCTCTCATATCGGATTGATCCGAGTAGGCGTAGCGTTCAGTCGTAGACGTTTTGCTATGCCTACAGATCTCAGCAATCACCGGCAGAGGAACCTTTGCCCTCATCAAGGTAGTCACTAACGAAGCACGGAATCCGTGTAGTGGCTTAACTTTACCCTTGAGTCCCAACTCTTTTACTACTGGACGGACGAGTTTAGTCATTGCCGAGACATCGCAAAAAGCTGGATGACCCGAACCTGTGTCCAAGTAGTACGTCTCTTGAGCATCACGAGCCGCCAGATCCTGTGCTAGAAACTCCTGTAATGGTTTCGGTACAGGAAGTATTGCAGCTTTGCCCTTCTTTGGAGACCAGTTTAGTTCCGGTACATGACGGATTAGGATTTCCGATTGGCTCAGAAATATATGACGAAGCGGCAGCGTCCGCACTTCCGAAGCTCGCAATCCTAGATAGCGCAACATCATTACCATGCGTAGTCCATTACGGTTTCGCTCCGACATGGCAGCTTGGATATGCTCAAGATCCGTGAGGCTATACACCCCTCGTACCCGATCTTCTTCTGCTACATTTTTCAGAGTGATCTTCGGGATGAGTCCCTGACTATGCAGATAGTTTAGATAGATCCCGACCATCCGCAGATAGCTTCTCGTTGAGTTACGGCTCAGTCCGTCTGCGTCACAGCGTTTAATAAATTCACTGCTACTATTATCCGCTAGACTAGCGAGTTTTAGATCTCCGACAATCTCAATGAACTTGAGAACCGAAGATCGATACTCTTTCCTAGCTTTCTCTGTTCTAACCGTTAGCTGATTGATCCAGATTTCTACCCATTCACTCATGCGTAGGTTAGCAACCGCCGTATTATTATTTAATGAGGCCTTTACTTTATTAGCTATTTCTTCCAGCAGACAATCGATCTCTAGCTGAGAGCGTCTGCGTCTGCCGCTACGTGTGCTTTTGAACTGGATGTCATCGTCGTCGGCTAGCTTTCTAAAGAGCAAACTATTTTCAGTATGTACTCGTAGATACCAGGCCTGACGATCTTTTCTATAGAAAATCTCCTGTCGTTTACGTGGCATAGGACTCCTATAGACTCTGAGATTTTAAGTATTCGATATCCACTGCAATCTGATTGAGCTTTGCCATGATATCCTCGTTTGTAATGCTCCTTCGTGGAACAGTGTACGTGCTCTCTCGCTCAATCGTTTCGATCTCTCGCATCATGTGCTGAATATTCTGAGGATCTAGCGAAGACACCTTGGCTAGCATAAGAATGTAGTCTTCATCAGGAAACTGTATCCCACGCTCTAGCCGACTAATCCGCTTTGGATCGGTACGGAATCTCTCAGCTAACTGCTCCTGAGTCAAGCGTGATTCATGTCTAGCTTCCTTTAACTTAATACCCAATTGAATCCGGTTCATATTTGCTCCAATAGTTTTTACTTATAAATACATAGGTTCAGCTTTCCAAATGAAGCCTTTTCCTTATCAACTACGAGTAGCCCAGCACCTTGTCGCTAACAAGCGAGTGATGCTGGATGCAGATATGGGTGTGGGGAAGACCATCATGTCCCTAACAGCCCTCAAGCTATTGCAACCGGAGAGGACACTAATCCTCTGTCCGGCAGTAGCAGTAGCAAACTGGAATGCAGAGATCAAAAAGTGGGGCTGCTTCCACCTATCGATTCGGGTTCTCTCGTATGACAAAGCTCGCACGACTAGCACTCTCTCCACTCTAGTAGAGTGGAGGCCAGAAGTACTCGTGCTGGACGAAGCACACTACTTAAAGAATCCCGAAGCCAAGCGCACCTTAGCCATCTATGGCAAGGGAGGTCTGGCGCATGTTGCAAAAAGGGTATGGCTATTGAGCGGTACGTTTGCACCCAACAACGCTGCGGAATATTATCCGCATCTGCATTGCCTCTTCAGCCATCTCCTTCCCGATAAGGTGGAGAGTTACAATGCATTCCTAAACTACTTCTGTGTAGTACGGCATGATCGTATCCAGGCCAGAGGCCGGACAATCACGATACCCAGAGTCTTAGGCAATGCAAATGTAGCGGAGATGAGGGATATCCTAGCACAAACAGGCGTGAGGATTCGTGCTAGCGAAGTTCTTCCAGAGTTGCCGAAACTAACGTGGGCCACTCTCATGCTCGAAGGTTCTAACTTAAAAGGTTTGAGAGAACTGACTCGTGAAGCGGAGCGCTATCTGGAGTTAGTACAGCAAGGTATCCCAATCCCTCCCGACTCTCACCTTATGCAACTAAGAAGGCTACTGTCTGAGGCCAAAGCCACAGCAGTTATAGAATGGTTACACGATTACACTCAGCATACAAGAAAAAAGCTAGTAATATTCTCACAACACATCAACCCCTTATCCAAAATCCACCAAGCTTTTAGCAGTAGTTCGTGCTTACTAAATGGAAGTACTCCTTCCAAAAAACGAGGAGAATTGGTAACTCGATTCCAGAATGATCCTGACTGCCAATTGTTTCTTGGACAACTCATAGCCTGTAACACTGCCATCACCTTAACGGCAGCAAGTCGTATCCTCTTCCTCGACCTATCCTTTGTACCAGGAGAGAACGCACAAGCCGCCGCCCGTTGCCATCGAGTAGGGCAACACCAGCCTGTCTTAGCACAGGTCGTCACGCTACCTCATAGCCTAGATGAAAAGGTAGCTGAAGTTCTTGTACGTAAAACGCAAATGCTAAAGGAGCTAGAATATGCAGAACCATGCTGACGATTTAGAAGAAGAGCTGCTAGCGATCAAAGCCTTATTGGATGAGATCAATCGGCGCAAAAGGTAGTACTATTCTCACCACAAACGGAGTATACTGTCATGCAACTACACGCCTTATCCAAAGAGCTGGAACTGGAACCGACGAAAGCCTCACGGTTACTGACCAAGTTAGGCTACGGCAACAGTTTCCCCAATGAACTAGACGGAGACATGGAACTACATTTACGTACCGTCAATGACATGCTCAACCGAGGCTTCACGATCAACGATGCCGTAGGGGTCGTCAAGCGTCAGATCGACGGACTAGATGCAGACGATCCCGAAGAACCACCACCTCCTCCGGTTAGATTTAAGAAACGAGGCAGACCCAAGGGGTCTAAGAACAAGAGTAAAGACCCAAACGCTAATAAAACTTGGGATGAAGTCTGTTGGGAGGCTCAGTTACGTAGGTGGGAAGATAACCCAAGCTACCCAATCGGAGTAAAGATTAACTACTTACAGAATAAGGTTGTACGAACTGAAGAACAGGAGCAATGGCTAAAGAAGTTACAGGCCGAGGCTCAAAGAGAAGAGCGTAAACGGTTATCTAGTAAACCAATACCAATATGGGAAGCTATGAACAAAGCAGTCGAAGAGACAGTAGACAAAGCACCAAAGGATGCACCGGAAGATACGAAGGAAGGACTCAAGCAATTGCTTTTAGACATTTGCCTCAATCTAGTTTCCCAACAAGATGCTAGAGCCTTTGAAGCAAACAAGGAACGCTGCCTTTCCTTGCTACGTAGAAACAATGCAGGTCAACCACTAACAGTAAACTAAGGAGCACTCAATGATACCTGTCATTAAAGATAAAATACTCGATAAGGTTTGGGATCTCTACCGGGATCACTTATTCTACCAACTCAATAATCCCGATACAGGTGATTTCGGAGAAGAAAATAGTTGTCCTAAGTGTGCACTGGAACATGCAGTAGGGAGAACTGCCTTCTTTTTTGAAGCGGAAGACGTAGTACTAGAGGACATCTACAACATCGTCAAAACTCTAAGGGAGCAGCCTGATGAAACTAGCACAGACGACAACGGATGACTTTGTTAAACGATTACACCACTACAATGAGAGTGAACACTCATACTTGTCCGCTAGTAAGATGGAGATCTGGGGTAACTGCCCTGGAGCAGTGGAGCTAGCGGAACGTATCGTGTTACCCAACCAGCCCAGCAGCTACGCCATCGAAGGGACGATGGCCCACAAACTAGCAGAGCAGACTCTTCGAGGGGACATCGAGATACCGGAAGACGGACTCGAAAAGCTAACGCAAGGTGATCCGGTTGCCAACGACTTCCTGCCATCTGTGGAATACTACGTAGATTATGTGATGGAGAGAGTACGGGAGCTACGGGCCGAGTATCGTAGAAAGAAAGTCAAGGACGAACCTAAAGTAGCAGTAGAGCAGCGAGTTGGCCTTAACCCTCTGCTAGATCGTGACCCTTCTGGTCATACCTTGATCAACATGGTCAGCATGTACGGAACCGTGGACTGTGTGATCCGTGCAGACAAGGGAACATGGGGGTTGCCGCTTGATATAATCGACTACAAACACGGGGCTGGAGTACCAGTAGAGATCTGTGATGACTCAGGCTTCGGCCCGAACCCACAACTTATGTACTATTTACTAGGAGTACTCGCTGATGATTTTAGAATTCCTGCCGACTACGGCTTCACCGAGGCATACCTCAAGAAAAGGTATAGCCGCTACACTATTCACATTGTTCAACCACGTGTACCGGGGAAAGGAGGTAGCTATGAAGTAACAGTAGATCAAATACTACAGTTCTATCAGGAGCTAGTTGACAAGAGCGCAAGAGCGTTGAATCAACACTTAGCCCAAGACATCGATGAACTCAGCCTTAACACAGGAGAATGGTGTCGTTGGTGTCGGGTAAAAGACTATTGTCCTAAGTTTTTAATGACGCAAATACAAGAGAGCATGGAGGACTTTATGCAGTTCGATATGATGGAGACTGGAAAGATCGGTAAGAACGTCGATGATCTTGACAATGGTCAGCTTTCTGATATACTGACAAAAGCTGAAAGAGTGGAGCGAATGATTCGCTTAGTGCGGAATCATGCAGAAGCTAAACTATATGCCGGAGATAACATCCCTGGCTTTGGACTAGTAGACAAACGAGCTACAAAGAAATGGTCAGACGAGAAGCTAGTACTTGGGATTATGAAGCGTCTCAACATCGACCCGTTCAAGTTCCTCAACCTGCCTTCTCCGAGTGCTTTACTGAAAGTACTACCGAAGACAGTAAGTACGGAACTGAATGACTTAGTAGTCAAAGAGTCTAGTGGTAAACGCTTAGGCAAACTTCGAGAGGAAGGATGACCAAGAAAGAAGTATCGATCAAACTCAACGTAACGAGTGAGACAGTCAGAAACTGGATACGTGATGGCGTGCTAGTTCCTGACGAGAAGGGAGAGTTCAAGGCCGAGGACGTTATGGCTTTGGATACCTCCAAGTACGAAGATAGTTTCCGATGGTGTACAGTCCAGCAAGCAGCACACTTACTGGGACTCACCCGTGCAACTATCTTTACCTACTGTTCTAGCGGCACTCTGGTTAAAGAGAGTATGCGAGGACGTAGTTTCATTTCCCTTGCCAGTATCCGTGACCATCTGATGATGGAGAGCAAGCAGATCACTGGTAAACTTAATAATGTTGTCGCCTTAATGGAGCAATGATATGTCAGACTTTATCAAAACCCGTGAAAAACTAACTACTCCCCGTGGCTTTACCTACTGGGTGACCATCACTGATCCACTTCCGTACAATGAGAAGTTCAAGAAGCAGGAGGATCAGTACAACCTGCAATTTATGATTGAAGATGGGCAGGATCTCAGCAAGCTACAGGAAGCGATTCTTCGTGTAGCCAAGGCGAGTTGGCCCAAAGGCGTGAAGGACGCTCGCCAGCATAGCGAGACGAAAGGCCAGACCTTTACCGTAGCGCAAGCGTTCAAGAAGCGCATCCTCCACAACCCCTTGTTTACTGATATCTCAGAGACAAGCTACCCCGAAGGGTCTGTGTACTTACGAGCCAAGTCCTACCGCAAGCCGGTCTGTGTAGATCACAACCGTAACAAGATAGACAATAGCTCTATCGGTATCGGAGACGAGTGTATCCTCAGTCTCTCCATCTATAGCTGGGAATTCTCTGGAAACGTAGGGATCAGCTTTGGTCTGGAGGGTATCCAGAAAGTCGGGCAAGGTCGTGGCATTGAGTACGATCCGACCAAGGATTTTGAGAATCAGGTAGTAACCGAGGTTACTCCTGCAGAGCAAGGCGAAGAGTACATGGTTGCCTAACTACTAACTAGTACGACTCTCACTACAATAGGGCTATTTGGTGTAGGCCAGCATCCATTACTCTATTGCGGGGCTGAACCACAGGCTAGCTATGCTTCACGAGTTTGTAGCGTTTGTACCCTGCATGTAGTGAGAGTCTACTTTCTTTAGGAACATATGATCTCTTTCGACTTAGAGACTAGAGGTGTTGTTGACCTACGGAAATGTGGATCGTATCGCTATGCTATCGACAGTCTGACTGATGTCTGGTGTCTCTGCTATCACGACAGTGAGACCGATGAGTACCATACGTGGCTGCCTAACGATGACGTACCTCCCTGCTTTCTAAAATCAGACAATACCTACTGCGCTTGGAACGCACAGTTTGAGCGCAACATTCACCAGCACATCCTCCAACCTCGCTACGGTTTCCCTGCTATCGAGATCGAGCAATGGCACGATACGGCTGCTTGGGCTAGGCAACTCGGACTACCAGGAGCACTAGGCAAAGCAGGTCAGGCGCTAGGTCTACCTCTCGATCAGCAGAAGGACAAGGAAGGTAGCAAGGTAATGATGCGGATGGCTAGGCCACGCAAGTGGTCTGACCGTGGCGTACCGATTTGGTGGGATGAGCAAGAGAAGCTAGATGTCCTCATAGACTACTGCCTCCAAGACGTAAAGACAGAGAAGAGTATTCGCAATCTCTTAATCGAAATCGCTAAGTACTCTGACATAA
>Ga0208644_1000562_pt1 | contig 32505 bp, 52 predicted proteins | sample VirMetDEL_Nov_18_FD_184517 | JGI IMG/M metagenome (GOLD analysis project Ga0208644, IMG submission 184517) | Aqueous microbial communities from the Delaware River and Bay under freshwater to marine salinity gradient to study organic matter... | ecosystem: Environmental > Aquatic > Marine >...
ATCTGTTGCCATAGGCGCCGTCTCCGGCGCTGTGGTCGGCACAATTTTGGCCGGCCCGATCGGCACGCTGGTTGGTGGCGCTCTGGTCGGATGGGGCACACGCGGCGGCCAGATCGTCAAGCTGGTGGAGTCTGTCGAAACCATGACCCGCATGGGTGTGGCAGCACACGCCTACCGTGAAGCCATCGCCAACAACCCGGAGCTCACAGAGCAGGAGGCCATCCTCGAGGCGGCCTTCATCGCGCGTGATGTCTTCGACTGGAACCGGCGCGGATCCGGCATGCTCGAGGTGGTCCGCATGATCACCTTCTTGAACGCCCAGATCCAGGGCCTTGATAAGTCAGTGCGTGTCATGGTCGGCGAGGGCGAGCGTGGCAACGTCATCTTCAAGGCCAAGAAATCGTCAGCCACTGTTGGAACGGGTGCCGCGGTCGGCGCTGCGGCCGGCGGCCTCATCGCAGGCCCGATCGGCGGTGCGGCCGGTGCCTATGCCGGCATGCTGGTGGCGCGCCATCTCAACATCGTCATGAAGAACGAGCAGGGCCTCGACCTATCGCGCAACGAGGAGCGCGATCTGGCCAATGCCTACAAGACATGGATGCGTGTGGCGCTCTACACGTTGACGCTGATGGGCCTTTATGCGCTGGCCGCTGACGATGACGATTACGATGATCTCAACGACCGCACCAAGTTCACCCATTCGTGGCTTCCGGGCTGGCTCGGAACCGATATCCGCATTCCAAAGGCGTTCGAGTGGGCCGTTCCCGCCAACATGATCGAGATCCTCTATGAGGCCTACCAGGGCAAGGATCCGCGGTTTGCCAGTCGGCTCCTCGACAGCGTCTACGAAGTGATCGTTCCGCCGGCCATTCCGCAAGGCTACACCCTGGCCACGGGTGGCCTGACCGGCAAGGAGGTCCAGTCCGTTCTGGATGATCCGCGCGACATCATTCCGTTCTATGAGCAGGGAGAATCTCCAGAGACGCAATTCAACGCCTACACCTCATGGCTGTCTCGCGACATGGTCCAAGCCATGGCCCGTGCAGGCATCCCTGAGCGCATGCAGCCGAGCCCCTACATGATCGATTTCGCGCTGCGGACCGGCGGCTACTGGGGCAAGGATATGCAGCGCGCCTATGACTATACGCGCCAAGCCGTAACGGATACGCCGACAATGGAGCCGCGTGTTCCGGATTGGCCGGTGATTGGCGGCTTCACGGGAACCAGTGCGCGTCAGTCGGAGTCGGTCGATCAGTTCTACAGGCTGATGCGTCAGTCCGGTGGTTTGTTCACCTCGGCGGCCAGAAGCTACAAGGACTATTTCAAGGACCAAGGCAATCCAGAACGTGCGGAAGAGTATCTGCAGCGCCTGCCGCGTGACCGCAGAGCCTATGCCTTGCTCCAAATGCACGGAGAGCCAGAAGACAAGAACATGCATCCGCTCAATCGCATGACCTTAGTCAATCGTTCGATTGGCAGCGTTGCGCGCGATGTTGCTGCAAATCTTCTGACCCCAGGCAAGCGCCGCGGGCGTAACATGGCGGAAGAAAAGGGCTCGATCATCGAGATAGATCCAAAGACGAAAACCGCCGTCATTGATACGCTCGAAAAGCTGCGCCGTGCAGAGGCATGGAACACCATGATTGTCATGGAGCGCCCTGGATGGCAGGGCAAGTCTGAGCGTTCCACAAAGCTGATCCTCGACACATTGAAATCCGCGTCTCCGCAAGCCTACGAGGTTCTTATGGAGCGTTTCGATGAAGCCAAGGTCGAAGACTTTAAGGACGTGCGCGAAGGGTTCAAGGAGCTCGAGAACCGGTTCTTGGAGCGGAAATTCTAATCTCAGGAGACATTGATGAGCACACAAACCGACCGCCTCGGCGGCGCTAAGGGGAGTCTTGCCTACAAGGCGCCCGTCCGCGTGGCAACGACCGCCAACATAACGCTGTCTGGAACGCAAACCATAGACGGCATCGCCGTTGTTTCTGAGGATCGCGTGCTGGTCAAGAACCAGGACACCGGATCTGAAAACGGAATCTATCTTGCCAAGACGACAGGCTGGGTGCGCGCCAAGGATATGGACGGAAGCGGCGATGTCGTGCACGGCACACGTGTCGATGTCCAGTACGGTTCGGTCGGCGTCGGCACGTATGTCCTCTCGACGGCAGACCCGATTGTTATCGGCACATCGACCCTGACGTTCACCAAGCAGGCCTTCGTTACCGGCCCCGTCTCCTCGACTGCCAACAATGTAGCTGTCTACACGGATGCAACCGGCACTGGGATTTCGGATTCAGGCATTGGCATCACGACGCTCGTGACCACGTCTGACATCGGCAGCAGCACGGCCACCAATGGCGTCCAGGCCTACACCGCGGCGACGACGGATGTACTGACAGCTGCAGACCTCGGCGTATCGACGGCCGGAAACCCTGTGCAGAAGTACGTCGGATCCACCGCGACGATCCTGACTACGGCGTCGATTGGCGTGACGGCTCAAGGCTATGTCGGATCGACCAGCACGCTCCTGACCACCTCGAGGATCGGCGTGGATGTACAAGCCTATGATGCGGACATTCTGGCGGCCGACGTTGCGAGCACGCTCTCAGCCGGGTTTTCCGAAACGCCCTACAGCATCGGCACCTCGACGGAAACCATCACGGTCAATTCATCGCTCGGGAATGTGCAATACGTCACCAACAACGGTCAGGCCAATCCGGTGGCTCTTTCCACGCCGAGCCTCAGTGGCAGGTATATCGTTGAAGTTATAAATTCTGCAACGCCTGGAAACCTCACCTATGCAGGCTATGGAAACTACGTGACAGGCACGCCATCGACGGAAGCCAGCGCGGTCAATGTCGCGGTGATCTACGCGCTAAATTCTGTCGCCTTTCTGGATTGGAAATCGACGGTATGATCAACGAGCCCTTGTTGCGGGCCTTATGCCCGCGCCCCAGATCCGGGGCCAGCCGACAAAAAGCCTGGGACGGATATGTGGCCGCTCTCGTTTCTGACGAGGCGGCCAAATTGTTTGCGCGCTACGACATCACGACGGAGCTGCGCATGGCGCACGTTCTTGCCAACTGGGCGCACGAGACGGGTGGCTGGCAGATCATCTGGGAGTCCGGCGCCTACTCGGCTAGCCGCATCATGCAGATTTTTGGCGTCGGCAAGCACTCTGCAGGCGTGACCTGGGCCGAGGCGCAGCGTCTGGCCCACAACGGGCCGGCGCTCTTCGACAGGGTCTACGGCATCGGCAACCCGCGCAAGGCCGCCGAGCTCGGCAACGATCGCCCCGGCGATGGCTGGGCCTACCGCGGCTGCGGCATCGTCCAGATTACCGGCAAGCGCGACCATTTCCGCTACGCCGCGATGGTCGGCTGCAAAGTTGAAGAGCTGCAGAAACCGCTCAACTCAATCCACGCCGCATTGTGCGAGTGGGAAGCCAAGGGTTGCTCGAAATGGGCCGACCGCGACGATTATGTCAAGGTGCGCCGCCTGATCAACGGTGGGCGAAATGGCCTTGCGGATGTGCGCAACAAGCTGGCCAAAGTCAAACGTCTTCTGGCCGCGCAGACCCCGCCGCCGCCCGTGCCAGAACGCCCCGAGCCGCGCGACGACACGATCCGCTTGGGATCGGAAGGCCAGCTCGTCACATGGCTGCAGGAGCGGCTAACCCTGCATGGCTATTACGTTGGCCAGATCGATGGAAAATTCGAAACCGAAACCGAAAAGCAGCTCGTCGCATGGCAGCACCAGCACGGGTTCCCGGCAACCGGCGTGTTCGATCCGGACGATCACGAGCAGCGGGACGCCCTCAACATCACAAAAGTCATCGATGTGCCCAAGCGCGACGTGACGGCAAATGATCTCAAGGAGCGCGGCTCCAAGACAGTTGAATCCACGAGCTGGTGGAAGGGCGCGCTCAAATGGTTGTTCGGGCTCAACGCCGCGGCCGCCGCCGAGCACGCCTCGGGCCTGGGCGCGGTCGATGCGGTCGTCAGTCAGGGTGAGCAGGTCAAGGGCCTCGTGGAGCGCACAGGCGCGCTCGTGGGCTGGTTTCCAGATCTCAAGGTGGTGATCCTCGTTGGCGTCGGGATCGGCCTCTTCGTGCTCTGGCGCGCGTTTGACAATGCAGAGAAACGCCGCGTCGAGGAAGCGGCCTCTGGAAGGAACATGGGGAGATAGATATGCAACTCAAGGACGTGAAGGAGCGGGTTCAGGAGCGCCTCGTCGTGATCGGCGCGGCGAGCTCCGGGCTATCGCTCAAGTGGCTCATCATCATTGTCGTCGCATTCTTCATCGGCGGCGTTGGTCTGGGCATCAAGTTGGACTTCTCGCGGTTTGCCGAGTTTCGAAAGCAGGCGCATGAGATGGCTGCGCGCAAGGAGGCCGAAAACCGGAAGTTGGAACGCGACCTCGATCTTCTGCGCGCCCAGCTCGATCAGCGCGACACAGAGCGCGCAGAAAGCGATGACGCCTTCACCCATGTCATCAACGCGCCCTCTCCGAGTCAGTGCATTGTGCCCGTTGAGCCCATCAATGCCATCATCGCGGAGGCCAACAAATGAGATACGCACTCATCATATCCGTCATCATCATTGTCGTCGCTCTGGCCGGGTGCGCCAAGTACGTTCCTGTCGAGACGGCGAAGCTGGCCGTGCCGAAAGAGTGCAAGGCAAGGCACTATGCAGATCTTCCAGATGTCACGCCTATGACCGGCCCCAATGTGACGCCGGATCAAGTCAACAAGCATTGGGCCAAGGCCCACCGCTTGAAGAGCCGTCCTGCATATCGCCGCCTCTACCGTAACTATCGCGTCTGTAGCCAATACGCCCAGAGAAACTAGAGGGGAACGAGATGAATGGACCAGCGCGACTTGATATCAGAGATGCGCGAGCGCATTGCTCGTGCCGAGATCTCAGCGGAAACCGCGTCCTACCGCATCAATGCACATGCGGATCGCATCAGGCAGTTAACGGATCTCCTTATGCAAACGGAGCAGCGTATCTGCACCCGCCTGGACCGGATCGAGTCGTTCTGGAGAGTGGCCACGTCAACGGCCAAATATACGACGGGCCTCCTCTTCCTCGGCCTGCTCTTGGCCGGCAAACTCACTGCGGAGCAAATAACTGCTCTCTGGCAGGTGTTTGCCCCATAAAGGGGCTCGGCGTAAAAGAAAAGAGAGCCGGATCATTTCTGGTCCTGACCCTCTTCTTTACGCTGGTAAGCGTCTTTACGTCAGCCGTTCCCATACTGGTTGCAAAGTTACTGTCTCACTGACCCATTCACAGGGTTGGGACTGGAACTATAGCGCAAAAAGTGGCGTAGCCAATGCCGCACCAGTGTCCCCCGCCATCCGGCGTGACGAGCGTCTGGACTTTCTCGGGCGGCGCCACGATCCAGCGGTCGCCGACGAAAAACTCAACCCTCCCCCCGATCTGCCTGAAGTTTGCCGGCCTGCAGTCCTGGTCGTTACAACACGAGATGCCGTTCGACTGTTTCAGTTTGCTGTAGAAATGCTCGTGGTATTTGGCGTGGCCGTCCTCGGCCAGAACAGGGTATAGCGCCCACACGAGCAGCCACAGCACCACCCACGCCAGAATTGGAACCTCCCAGTTGTTCTTCATAGTTCCTCCAGCGCCTTGATGGCCTTCATCATCTTGAGTGCAGTCATCAGGATCTGAGCATCCCGCATTGTTACCTTGAACTCCCCGAGGTGCTTTGAGTCCTGGACACGGTAGATCAGTTGATCCAGTTCTGCTGTCGTCATAGTGCCTCCATTGCCAGCCGAGCCTTTGTGTTCTTTGAAAGCATCTAAACCTCATGTTGCCGAGCAAGATCCAGAGCGTCTTCTTCCTCGATTCCGAGGTAGCGCTGGGTCATGCCGATATTGCTATGCCCTAATAGGAGTTGTATGGACCGCAGGTTTCCTGTCCTGCGGTAGATGATCGAAGGGCGTGTGCGCCGCAGGCTATGCGTCGAATACTGCGCTGGATCGAGATGGATCAGGCGACACCAATCCTTGACCAGCTTGCGGTACGTCACTGAGGCCATATGCTCGCCCTTGGGCCGCGTAGGCGCCGTGAACAGGTAATGCTGGTCGTCAATGCCGTTGTGCGCTATCAGCGCTTCGATCGCCTCCCGTGCGGTTTCTGAAATCGTGACCTCAACGGGCTTGCTTGTCTTCTCCATGCGGATCGTGAATGATCGCTTCATCTGCCCGAGGCTATCGCGCACGTCTGAGACTTTGAGCCTGACCAGATCTCCTGAGCGCAACATGGTGGATAGGGCCGTCTCAAACAAAGCCAGATCACGCACCATCCCTTTAGTTGTCAGAGCAAGACGCAATCCTTGGATCTGCGCTTCAGTAAATGCACGCTTTGCACCGACAACTTTTCCTTTATTTTGACCGCCGCGCTTGGCCATTTTTCCCCCGAATCTAGGATCGCTTTTTGATGAACGCGGCACTAAGCGATATTAGTGAAGTGATTTACCATGGAAAGCAATGGAAAACCGTTGGTTTACCGCTTTTGATTAGAAGCGATACTTTAGGTTTGATCGTCAACTAGACCCAGTGCTTTGCGTGCGATTGTCTCTGCCCTCTGGATAACTGTATTCCACTCATAAATGTCTCGCACCCACGGCGCCACAGCTTCCCAGTCACAGGTTTGCTTCCAATCTAGAATCTCCCGCAGCGCCGCCCGGAGCCGGGCGATCTCGTCGGCAGCCTGTCAGTTACTTCCGCAGCATTAGGCCCGCCAAGGCGAAGCCGCTCCACGATGTCCATCATGTCTCCCCCAGTGCTTTGCGTGCGATACGTTTTATCGACGCTGCGCTTGATATTGGCTGACTATGGTATCCGGCGGTAATGAACTCGTGATCAGGCATCGACACGATCTCCCGCAGCGCCTCCCGGAGCCGTACGATCTCGTCTGCTGCTTCTGGGCCGTCGGGATTATAGTAATCATCTAAGCCAACCTGTACCGGCCACGTATCGCCATGCCTTGCGCGCAGTCGTTCCACTATGTCGCTCATGTTTTCCCCAGTGCTTTGCGTGCTATGTGCACGTAGTGAAATGACGTGGTCATCAAGACCCTCAAGACTCGCGTCTATCACTGACTCTGTTTCTATGCGTAGCAGCGCCGCCCGGAGCCGCTCGATCTCAGCAGCCTGCTCCCGTATTACAGCAAGAGCGCATGACAGCTCTCCGTCTGTGTAAAACACGCTGTCACTCATCTGTCTCCCCCAGTGCTTTGCGTGCTACAGCATGAGCAACGCAACAATCGTGGTCCATGCAAGCTGTTGCCGCCCGCTTCAAAGCCGCCCGGAGACGCTCTATCTCTGAAGCTCTGTCATCCAACAGAGCCTCCAACTCCGCGACCTTATTCCTGCCCTCACTCATTCATCCCTCCTGACAGTTTCCCCGTTCATTTTCTTTTTCCATTTCGATCTCTTGGTCCCGGCCATGGCTGGTCCCTTCTTGGCGTGTGCGCCGAGATGCTTTGCAGCCAGCCGCCGCGCCTTGGCGCGATCCGTCGCTTCGCCCCTGGTTTTTTCTCTGGCGCACGCCAGATGCGCCGGGGCGCGGTTGTCAGCATCGTTCGTGCCAGACCGCCACAGCGGCTCGACATGCTCGTCAATCCACCGCTCCCCCACCCTTATCTTCCCCCCGCAGATGCAGCACGTCCCGTCGTGAGAAACAAAAAGCTCGACGCGCTCCTTGTCCGTCAGAGGTTTTCTTCTCTCGACCCTGTAGGGATCGTCTCTTGTGCTCACGCTCTTCCCTCCCTCTCTTCCCTCCCCGAGCACGTCTCTGTGCTGCCTATGGATCCCCCACTCTCCCACCGGCTTACTTCTTCATCCGAGATGCGTGTGCCCTTGCGCGAATCTGCAATGCTGAACGATCGCAGGCGTCCGCTCTCGATCAGCTTGTAGATGTGGCGCTGCGAGCAATCCCAGCGGCTTGCAAGAGATTTTACGCTATATGCCATGGGTACCTCCTTAGTCATGCCACAGGCCGTAAATGATCCAAGCTGTGAGGATGGACATAAGGGACACTAAGAAAACTGTTGTCATGACTTTCTCCATTCAACCCATCTCGATCGGCGCATCCAGAGCGTTGCTGTGTTATAGTTGCATCGACGCATGGCATCGATCGCCCGCTTCCCGCAAAAGTTAATCCAGATTGATCGCATCGCGACTCACCCATTCCAAAATCTGTCCATCCTCGGCGACCACCCTGATCGTCACCTTCTCAGCCTGATACCTGCTGCGCAGAGCGTCAGCCAGCATCTGTATGTTTTTGAGCGGGTTCGCCAGCTCGATCACTTCCCCCATCCTCGTCCCTCCATTCCATGAACATGAGCACGGCATATCTGCCGTGATGCGTGCCATCCAATCCATCCAGAGCCTTCCATCCCTCGAGCTCCAGACGCCTTACGTCTGACTGCGGTGCGTATCTAAAGAACCCCTGGCGGGGTATTTCTGAGTCTCGTTCCCCCACGTGCTCCATCCTTTCCGTTCTTGACGCGCAAACATCTCCAAATATGGACCATCGGCGAGCCGCATGGTCCGCTCGTAAAATTCATCCGGCTTGCGCGAATGCTCGCGCACCGGGGAAACAATCAGCTGCCGGACACCCTGGCTGCAGCGCTTGGGTTTCCCGCGTGTCCCGAGCAGGCACACCTCGACGTTGGCCCGCGTCCAGTAACCCAGGCCCATGTGCCACTTGGGCGCCCAGGACGGATTTGAGTTCTTGGACGCCTTTGCCCAGCAGAATCCGAGCGTCTTATAGCGAAACCCCCAGGCCGACATGACATCGAGCGCCTGCGGCAGCATGGGATTGACGGCCCACATCAGCAGCAAGCAGTCAGATGCGGCGACATCTGCAACCGGAAGCCTCTTGATGTCATCCAGGCCCATCGTCTCGTAATGATTGTCGGCGGCCTTCGCCTTGCCCTTGTCTGACCAGGACTCAAATCGCCACGGTGGATCCGCAACGATCACATTGAACGGTCCTGCCGGCAGGCTCATCATTCGCCCTGGCTCCCCGTATGCAACAGGGACGCCAGCACAAACCCCACCACCGCCCCTCCGGATGCCGCCAGAAAAATCCAAAGATAACAGGTCATATCTTCATGCTCCGATAGTTCGAGCTCTCCGTGCGCCACGCCTCTATCGTGGCGGCCGCAGCCTCCCGGAGCGCCTTGAGTTGCTCATACTTTCCAGCAGCCTTTGCATCCTCGAGCAGGGCATCCATGTATTGCTGAGATGCCAGCGCCTCGACCTCGGCCTTGGCCGCGCTCAGATCGTTGTGCGCCTTCATCTGCAAAGCCTTCACAACCTTGATCATGTGGCTCGTTCTAACCAGCTCCGCTTTTGCTTCGCCCATGTCGTGGGCGCTGTCGCGAAGCCAAGACAGTGCGTGCTCCACCCTGTCGTCTGGTACGATCCTGGCCATGCTTCCCCCTTATCCGCGATAGACTTTGGTGACCGAATACTGCGCGTTGGCTTCAAACCGCGGGTTGTTGGGCCGCACCTCCTCGGCCTCGACGCAGGCGATGTTCTCGACATCGACGTACTCAGACTTCCAGATCCCGACCCTGCCGTACTCTTCTATGGCCTTACCGATGCCGACATAGGCCGAGCTGTCGGTGCGCGAATAGATCGTCGCCCGGAACTCGATGCGCCGCTTGGAGAGCCGCGGCTTATGCTCCTCGCTGGCCTGGACGCGCTCTGCATCCCGGATCCGAGGATCATCTGGAAACTTGTCGGTCATCTTGGCCTCGAGGACCGGCTGCTTTTTCTTGGTCGATTGCGAATAGCCGTAGCAGTTGCCCTTGATGCGCTTGACATCGACGCGCGCCATCGACGGCGCGATCTGACAATGAATGCAGGCGTTCGCTGCCGCATTGTCAGCGTTGTTGGCGACCACGCACACATGCGTTGTCTCGACGGCATCTTCCAAAACAACTTCGACGGTCACGAGGTAGAGTTGCATATCACCACCATTCCTCTGGTTTCTTAATGATGTGAAGAAGCTCAAACCCCGCGCCAGTCTTGCGCGCTAACCAATAAGCCTCCTTGATCGCTCCCTGCATGAAGCGCTCTGCTGCTGTCAGATGCTGACGCAGGGGACACGCGCGTCCACATTCGTAGACGCGCGCTTGAGATTTGCGATTGGCGTGCTGGACCACGCGGACGATCGTATGCATCACGCTGCAGCCTCCAGCGTGGCCCCGTAGCGCCGGACCAGCTTGTCGACGGTGTCTTGCACCTCGGCGAGGAACAAGGGCACCTCGCGCTCGAGCTCTGCGATGAGCGCATTGTCCCGATCAACGCGGGCCACGAACATCTGCATGTTGGCTGGCATGCGCGGATCGAAGGAGACGAAATCCGTCCACTCTATCTGCGGCCCAGCGCACGCCATCTGCCACGCGATCTGGTAGAGATACTTGGAGGGCACCGTGCCAGAAAGCAGCGTGTCGATATGTGTATTACTCTGAGGACATTTGATTTCGATCATTCCCTCAGAACCGACCAAACCGTCTGGGCTGGCCAGCGTATAGGCTATGGTTGCATGGCGGATCATGCCGACCTGACGCACCTCGACATCGTGCATCAGCTCGTAGATAAGCCGCGCTTCTGGCTCTTTTTCAGTGCCCCACGCCATGGCAGCGTTGGTGAACTTCTCGGCCGGCGACTTGGTCAGGCGCTCGATGACGAGCTCGGCACGGTAGTTTGACCGCGAAGCGCCCCACCCGGACTTCGTCTTCGCCATCATATCCGCGATGCGGGACGCCGTTACTTTCCCGCACCGCTCCGCTTTCCACTCGTCGGACCCCTGTTCGACATCGACAATGTCCATTACTGCCCCCTCTTCCTTTCAAGTAGAGATTTCAACGTCTTGAAGTTGGCCGGATTGATTCCGGTCAGCCTTTCCTTGATGACATCGATGCTGCGGTCCTCGCCGAGCGGCTCCAGGTTTGCGGCCTGGAAAAACTTGTCGATGTTGGCGCCGGATTCAGCGATCAGATCGAACAGATCGCCGGCATCTTCCTCACTGATCCCAGGCCTGCGGACCGCACTCTGGCCGTCGTCATCCTCGCCGCGCGTGGAGAGGTTCAACAACGCAAACGCCGTGTAGCGCTTGCCGTAGCTGACGCTCGAGCCGACCGCCTGGACCGCATTCTTGGATCCGGAGGAGTCGAGCGGGAGCTCCAGGGTTGTCTCTTCGGAGTGGCCGTCACGGTGGGCCAGGATGCCCGTCACGCGCAGGCGCCCCTCGGGCTGCTGCGTGCGGAAGGACAGCGCAAACCCGTAGCGCGCGAGGACCGGAGAGATCGCGTCGACCACGTCTTCCCACAGCGCGTACTTGGACTGCACCTGACCGTATTTGTTTTTTATCGCGCCGCGCATCATGACGTGCGGCAGGTTCGGTTGCATCTCCGCAAACGCCCCGAAGTATGCGCTCTTGGCCTGCTCGGCCTTGAGGCCGAGATGCATCTTGATCATTTCCTGGATCTTATCGATCGGAACGTCGGGGCGCTGGGCCAGCTTGTCGATCATGGCAAGGACCATCGCACCCTCACCGGACGGGGCCGCCGCCGGCAGGTCGAGTTGCTTTTCAACAACCTGTATTTCCTGTGGTTTTCTTCGTGCTGCCATCTGTGTTCTCCTGTTGGCATTTAATCGGCGGCATTAACTGCCGCGCTTTTCGGCCAGTTGCTGGGCCTCTGCAGTCCGCTCGTAGAGATGAAGCAACCACCCGAGCGGGTAGGTTTCATCCCTGCTCACGATCTTCTTGAGTGTCGCCTTGCAGAGCAATTTGGCGCGCTCCGCAGGTGGCATGTGCAAACTGATGTAGCCGCGTGACATCTGTCCTCCTGTTCGCGAATACGCACTCACATTCACACACGCTACGTGCTTCGCGCATCGAGCGTCAAGCGGCCTGAACCGCGGCTCACAAAAATTCTCAGATGCGTCGTTATGGCTTGACATTGGCGACCAACGCACTCCATCCTCGAGGTTCGCAGCACTGAATCGCTCGCTGGCTTGGCCGTGGTTTCGCTGTGTGACACTCTTCGAGGGTGTTCTCCCAAGACTCATAAGCCCGGTACGTCGAGGGTACGGGCTCATTTTTAGGTGTCGTGCGTATAATGCGGGGGCGCATGACATGCAGGATGATTCTGACCTTAAGGTCAAAGACAAGAAGCGTAGGTTCGGCTCGGCATGGGACGACGACGCTATGGTCGAGCGCCTGAAACGGCTGTGGCGATCTGGACTCACTGCGTCTCAGGTCGCCGAGCGGTTGGGCCACGGCCTGTCGCGCAATGCCGTGATCGCCAAGCTCCACCGCCTGGGCCTGCAGCGCCGCAGTGAAACGTCGCAGCGCAGAACCAGGAAGCGACGGGCCGCTGGAAACCACGCGGAACATAAGAAAAATCCAAGGATTCCAAAGCCGAAACTGGAATGGGAACCGTTCGTTCCCGGTCCGGATCTGGTCGTTCCCGCACACGAACGTAAGGGCATCCTTGATCTAGACGATGATGATTGCCGCTGGCCGATCGGCGATCCGCAGAGCGCTGACTTCACGTTCTGCAATCACAAGGCTATCCCCGGTCTGCCGTACTGTGCGCATCATTGCCGGCGGGCCTATCAGGCAAAACCCATCATTCTCGCGCGGTCTGAGGTGACCAAAGTGCGCGAGCCTGTGGATGCGTAGGAGGGCGTGATGTCAACATGGGCATTTCTGGCCGCACCGTTCATAGCGTTGCGGCGCAAACCGGATCCGGCGCCAGCGCCGGCTGAGTTGCCAGTAGTCGTAGCACCGCCGATTTCGAGGGACACCGCGCCTCCGCGGCGAGAGGCAGACGATCGTCAGATCCACAGGCGTGACGTAAGCACGCTCCTGATCTGCGATCGATTCGTTTCATGGATGCGTGAGCAGGGGTGCTATGGCTACTGGCTCGTCACGGAAATCGATGAGTACATGCAGGCGTTTTGTGACATGCGGGGCTGGTCCGTGCCTCACCCGCTCGATGCGCGCTCGAGGATCGTTGAGATCCCCGGCGTGGCCCGCGGCCGGTGGAGCATAAAAACGGCACCGGAGTTCTACGATGTCAGGATCAGGACCAACATGGAGCGCCCGACCCTGTATCGTATCTCGCGCGAGGCCCCTGTCAGACGCAGTCAGATACCGTCTGACATGGTCATGACCGTGTCAGGACATAGTCATGACTATGTCAGACAGGGTGTCACGCAACCCAAGAAGCGCAAAGCGCGGCAGAGTGTTAAGGGTGTCAGAGGGGTGTCAGCATGGTAGATATGTTGCGCTGTGTCGTTGAGTACTATCGGCAGTTCCGTCGCATCGATTGCGTCGTGTATTATCGCTGGGACGATGAGCTCAAAGAGCTCGTACCGTACAAATGATGACGGCCCGCTCGGGCAGGAGCGGGCCGTGAGGTAGGGTGAAGATTGACTGACTGCGGTGCTCGATAGCCGTTGCAGGGCTAAGGAGCGGAACATTAACAAGCGTGACGATTCTGACAGGACATCACAGGACGCCCGCACATAACACAAAGTCAAACCCCAGAAATGGGATCGAACATCAAACCCCAAACATTGGGATCTAACAATGATTTGCATATCAAATGACGCAGCGCATCGCAAGGGAAAACTTGTGTATGCCGCGTGGGCGCCTACCAGATCTGGGGGGCATCCATGACAAACTTTCCCGTAGTGCGAATCTCATCGATGGGATTCATCTATGTCGACGGGCTCGTCGTCTTCGATCTTGACAACCCAGGCTATGCGGTCGACCCGGAGCTGCGGCTTGAGATCATCACCAATTGGACGCTGCTCAAAGACAAGTGGGGCGATGACGCCCTGAAGTCTGCGCTGTCGTTCGCCGATGATCAGATCAAGAACTACGAGCCGTGCGATGAGATCGTCCTCACCCTGACGCCAAAGGCGCGCCGCCTGATCGGGGGTGAGTGATGAAGAAATTTCCAGTATCCCACATATCGGACGGCCTTCTGTTCATTGATGAGCTCGTTGTCTTTGACATAGATAACCCCGGAGATTCTTGTCATCCAGCGATCGCTAAATGCATATCTCTTAATATGTCAGTTCTAAGAAAGAAGTGGGGTAGTCGCACACTTTTGAGTGCGCTCGAGTTTGCTACGTCCGATGTCGTAGGTCATGAGCCAAAGGACGAGGTGGTTCAATGAGCAACATCGGACACAACGGTCCCGAGCGGGGATCTGGATGGTTTGCTCTTTCCAGAGAGTTGATAGACCACCCAGTCGTGGGGTTTGGAAACCCTGTAAAGCCTGCTGATCCAAGGCAGGGGGCATATTCTCGTGCCGAGGCTTGGATCTGGATGATTGCCAACGCCTCATACCATGAGCGCACGTTCATGAACAAAGGCCGCCTTCAGACGTTGCTGCCTGGGCAAATAGTTGGTGGTCGGAAATTCCTTGCAGAGACATGGAACTGGACAGAGCAGACGGTACGAGAGTTTTTGAAGCGCCTCCGGCTTGAGATGATGATCACCCTAGAAACGGACGTTATCAGATCATCTAAGACCACCTCGCGACCAGGAGCAGACCAGAACCAGACCAGAACCACAAATCGCAACCACCAACGCACCAACACAGCGAACGTGATAACTCTTTGTAATTACATAAATTATCAGCTGACGCTTGACGAGGAACAACCACCGCAACAACCAGCGAACAACCAGCAAACAACCACCGAACAACCACCCAACAACCAGAATCTAACAAAGAAACAAATACACACACACGGGGGCACGCGCGCGCGCACGCGAGAGGCAGGCCCAAATGAGGAGGAAGTCTCCCACGGTGTGATCTTCAACTGCGAGACTGTCAGGCACAGGGACGGGCACTTCGCCCTGTCGATACCAGGGATCGAATTGCGGACTCACGGAACGGTACCTCGTGAGAGCATCGAGAAGACCGTCAAGGGCTATGCCCTTCAGTGGGGATTGCAGATCGAAAACGGCGAAGACCCAAGGAAGGTCGTTCCAAACGACGCGATGGCCTACCTCAGTGCCCAGGTCAACAAGGATTTCAGGCGTCCGATCGAGGCAGAGTTCAAGGGAAAGCGCGCCGAAACAGCGGCGCAACGAAAGAATGCTGAGTACCATAGCAAGTTGAAAGAAATGCTTGAAGAAGAGCGCAACAAACTCGGAGGCAAATGATGTCGCGCAAGGATGTTATCAAATTCGTGGACCAGCTGTCGGACTACTTCGGTCCGCCAAAGCCAGCCGCCGGCCAGGACGACGGCACCTACCTGAGCACCTGGATGCGTTACGCCATCGAGGACTTCGGGTTCTACAATGCCGAGGAGCTCGAGCGGGCGTTCAAGATCTTACGGGCGAAATCCAAATACAAATCCATGCCGAGCAATGCCGAGATCCTCGACGCCGCGCGGCAGGCGGCCAAGGAGCTCCAGATCGAGCGGCCTCAGTTGAAGGTCGAGACGAAGACACCGGCCGAGCGCAACGCGAAGGCCCGCGAGGACATCGCAATCATGCTGATGCGCAACAGTCCAATGGGGAAAACATCCTGCGCGGAGGGTTGGTGCGGAGAATTGTTTGCGTTCTGTCGCGACAACGGGCACCTTCCGAGAACCAACGCAGAGATTCAGCTGTTGGTCGATGGCGCACAAGGCACGGTCGATCGTATCGAGGGTCTTCAGACCGGCCGCATCGATGTTCCAGTAAAAATGCGAGAGAAGCTCGTCAGTCTCGGCCACTCCATGCTGGCCAGACGGGAAGCAATTCACGACGCTGTCGTGAACGGAAAACCTTACAGATGGGGTGCATGATATGGCTGGCTCAGTTAATCGGGTGATTTTGGTCGGGCGGTTGGGCGCAGATCCTGAAATCCGGGACGCCAACAGCGGCAAGCAGATTGCCAAGATGCGTGTGGCTACCGGCGAGAGGTGGCGTGACAAGGCCACGGGTGAAATGCGTGAGAAGACGGAGTGGCATCACGTCGTGATCTTCTCCGAAGGGCTGGCCAAGGTTGCGGCAAACTACCTGCGCAAGGGTTCTCAGGTCTATCTCGAGGGATGCCTTGCCACGCGCAAGTGGCAGGACAAGGAGGGGCATGATCGCTATTCGACAGAGGTCGTGCTCCAGGGCTTCGACGCCAAGCTGGTGATGCTTGACAGCGTGGCCGGCCCGAGCGAGCGACCACCCAGAGAGGTGGTTCCTGAGTACAAGGAAATGCCGCAGGCCAAATCCATGAAGGATCTCTATCAGGGTCCAAAGTCATCCAGTTGGGAAGACCGCCAACTCAAGGATGAGATTCCGTTTTGACGGAGAGAACAATGACCAAATCTGACGTTGACGAGCTGCGTAAGGACCGCGATTACTGGCGCAACAAAGCCAAGCGTTGGAAGTGGGAGCGTGATCAGCTCGAGATCGAGCTGGCGAATGTGCGTAGGAAGCACGTCGAAGAAGTCAGGCGTGCCTCAAAGTTCAATGTGTTCCGCGTTGCGTGAGTGAGTCTGGGGGTTCAACACACACTCAAACCAATGAGGGATTCATGATCTCGAAAATTATGACCGGCTGCGCTGCGGCCGCACTGCTAGCACTCTCTGCTCCGGCCATGGCTGCTGACAAGGGCGGTCCTCAGTATTACGATCCTGTCCAGGCCGTCGCCCAGGGGCCGGTCGAAAAGAAGCACCACTTCCAGGGCCTGTCCGTCGAGCTCGGCGCCGGCATCACGTCCTCCAATGCGGAAGTCGGGCCGATCAACGGACCAACCTTTCTATCGATCGGTGACACAGCTTGGTATGGCCATCTGGGTGTTGGTTATGACTGGCAGAACGGTCCGCTCGTTCTCGGTCTGCACGGCCGCGTGTCGATGAATGACATCGACTATTCGGCAATGGGCACCAAGGCCGCAGATACCAAGTTGGACTATGCTCTGCTCGCCAGAGTCGGCTGGGTGCCGCGTCCGTCGGGGGATTGGATGATCTATCTGATCGGCGGGTACAGATGGGGTGAATTGGATCTGGCTGGCGGTATTCCAGTCAGCGATCCCTCCAAAAACTCCTGGGTGCTCGGTGGCGGTGTAGAGCTGATGCTCACCGACAACGTCTACGCAGGACTGGAGCTCATGGCCGATGTGGCCCCGCAGGACGAGAATGTCGGCGGCATCGTCAATGTCGAAACCAGCGACTACACAGGCGTAGCTAGGTTGGGATACAGGTTCTAATGGCTCTGAATTTTAAGAGAGCAACTGAACTATTGGAGTACGCCAGTGATACTGGCGTACTTCGATGGCGTGTTGATAGGAAGAACGGAAACTGCGTTAGAAAACGTGCAGGAGATGTTGCTGGCTTCATTAGAAGTAATGGTTACCTGTATGTCGGAATAGACGGAAAATCTTATTTAGCTCATAGACTGGCTTGGATGCTGACTCATGGATCTATGCCAGGATCTCAGATAGATCACAAGAATGGCGATAGATCAGATAATCGATTAGACAATTTAAGATTGGCAGATGGAAAGCAGCAGAATGCCAATCAAACAGTGCTTAGATCTGACAATTCATCAGGGTATCGTGGAGTGTCGTATTCAAAGGCGAGGAATAAGTGGGTCTCGTGGATCAGGATGAACGGAAAGAATAGATATCTTGGCCAGTATGACTCTCCAGAATCAGCTTACGATGCGTATAGAAAGGCGGCGACAGATTATTTCGGAGAGGAATACTTCGCCGACCTCCAGTCATAAGTATCCCCAAGTGCGAAGCGTAGAGGCACCAGCATGGGGCCGGTCATGCCGATCGGACCGGCCCCAGAGGGATCTAAGGCAGGGATGCGCTGGTACAGGATTCGAGATCTCGAGGTCGAGGGGGTGCCGGTGGACTACCTGACTCCAGCCGGCGTGGCCCGAGGCCAGATGAAATTCATACGCCGCCGCGCCGATCATCGGCTGCGCGAAGGACGTAACTTCAAATCCGTCAATCCTGCATGGCTCAATGGATGGCGTCCGGCAGTCATCGCGACGTGGCCCGGAGATCTTCCAGATCCGATCGTGCGCTTGCGTCCGCAAGATCTCTCCCCAGATCCAGTGACGCCGCGCGAGCCGCATCACGAGGCGATCAATCCAGGCATACCTCTTGGACGTGGCCTAGAACGGCCGAGGACGCGCCAGGAAGCCGAAACGAGATATCTCAGGTGGATCCGTACCTGTTCGTACATCGAGCGTCACGGACGCCCTGTGGCGCCCGCAGGCTATGGCGATGCATGGCCGCGCCAGTTGCGCGACGATGCCGAGGCGATTGCACGCTGGGCGCGCTCGGCCCGCGGCAATGTCCTGGGTGTCTTGCGCGCATCCGACATGGACGACATCTGGATCGATAACTCTGTGCTCGTGGTGGCGCGTGAAAAGTGGGAGCCCAACAGCCGGGATCACTCCGAGTGGGAGAGCGGGGTATGTCTGTCCTGGCACAAGGCTCTGACAAGATTCGAGCAGCGCTTGGTATCCAGGCGCGCCGGCAACCCCGTCCCGACATTTGGCGAGATAGCGACCGAGTACAATCGCGACCGCCACTGGGCATACAGGGTCTATGAGAAGGCGATCGAGAAGGTCTGGAGGGCGGCGCGATGAACCTGCCCACCAAGCACAAGGCCGCGTTCATGCGCTCGAATTTCCATGCGCTTTACGTGATCGGACCGACCCACAAGATCCACTTCCAGAGCGACGAACAGCACGCCACGATGTGGGAATGGATCGCGATGGGCATTGGCCACAACGGACCGCCTGAACCGATCGATCTGGCGCTGTCGGTCTGGCCCAACCGTTTGATCGTCTCGCACGACCTGTCCAATAAGGTTTTGCAGCGTGTTGACGACGAGCAGTCTAGCTTTACGTGCGTTGTTCTGGGTCGCGTGTGGTGTAGGACTCGAGGCTACGCAAGCCTGCTCAAGGCACACTATCGCGCGTTCAAGGGAGCTGATCTGCGCAAGCAGTGGCTCGATGGAGGAACGCCGATAGCGCGTGAAGACCTCGACTATGAGCTCATCTGCATTGCCAAGGACCACGGCATCGAGGCCCTTGCCGATGATGAATTGCTGTGTGTGTTGGACGACATCGTCTGGAAAAAACCAAGGAGAAGAGAGCAGCATGCAACGGGAAATTGAGGCGCTGATACGGGCTATCAGCGTGACATCTGGGCGACGTGCCAATGTCCAGTCCATCCTGCAGGAGATCCTGTATGCGATCCAGAGGCACGACACGGCGATCGATGAAGCCGACCAGCGCCTGCTGGACTCCCTTGATCGCGCCATCTCTGGGACGGCTGGAGCTCCTGCGCAACCGCAGCAGGCTCAGGCGCCGCGGTATGAGCCGACATATTCAAACGGGGCATGGGGGCCATACGCAAATGGGTAAAATCGAACAGCTTCCGACAAGCAAGGAAATGAGCGTCGAGACATTGCTGCACATGGTCCTGGAAGATCTCGATGAGATCGACGGCGTGGCCATCGTTGCAATGGGCAAAGACGGAAAGATGTGGGCGTCGTGGTCCTCGATGACAACGTCGGAGATCACAATGGCTGCGCTGTACCTGACCAAGCTAGCAATGCGAGAACTCCAGTGAGCGGACAAAAGACTCCCATCCAAGGATTTAAGTTTGTCGATGGGCGTCTCGTCCCGATCCAGAAGAAGCAATCTGTCAGCGCTCATATCAGGCAGCAGAAATCAAAAAGACAGAAATGCGTCTCGCGTGCCAAGGCGTTCAACTCGATCGGCAAGAACAAATGAGTCAAATCATGGCTGATGATTTTACCAAAACCCACGCGCGCGCTGATGACATCGACACATCGAAAGAATCTTCAGCGCGTGCGAAGACGATCGCAGAACACCATCGCATGAAGATCTTCCAGGCTCTTGCCGAAGGTGGTCCGCAAACATCTGACGAGATTGCAAGTCAGGTCGGATTGCTCACGCATCAGGTCATCAAGCGCGTGTCCGACCTGCGCAACGATGGCGTCGTTGTCGACACCGGTGAACGAAAGCCGACGCGCACAGGCCGTCCAGCAGCCGTCTGGAAGCTCAAGGATAAGCAGCTGGAAATGTTCGAGGCGGAATGACGAGGTATGAAATGAGACACCTAACAGCCTGGAATGTCCTCGTTGTGCTGGTCCTGCTGGCCTTGATAACATACATGCTGGCGCTCAAGGCCAACGCGCACCAGATAACATGCGGCGGACTGTTCGAGCCGACCTGCGCTTCCGTGCGCCACGTGCACAAGCGGCGCTACAGGAAGCCGCGCAGGCATAAGCACAAGCACCGCCGCCGCAGGCCGGAGGTGCGCGCTTATGTAAGGCGCGACAAATGGGTTGAACGCGACACGGATCGGGTTATTTGTAAGGACAGCGTCACGGTTGTGGGGGATGCTCGGCCCTCGAGAGCGGCCGCGGTGTCAGATGCTGAATCAGTTTTCATGCGGACCGTGCGCTTCAAGTATGGCGGTGAGGCGTGGATGAATATCGAAGCCGCAAAGGATTATCAGATCCGATGCACAAGGGCCTCGATTACCGAGCTGGTGGGTCAGGTTATGACCAGATGCGAGCTCAGAGCGAAGCCATGCAAACCCCCATTTGAGAGCAAATAGAGGATAACCGGTTAACCTTGAAAGGAGGAAGTCGTGAAGAAAAAGGTCAATGGCGTGATGTTGCGCGGCATGAAGGGTATGATCAAACGAGGCTGCACCTTGAATGAGATATCCGAGAAGTACGACATTAGTCACGGTGCGATCTACTATCACATCTCAAAGGCAGAGATGGCTGAACTACGATCAGCCAAGCACTAGACACAAAAAAAGCGGGGGCCGAAGCCCCCGTTTTCTTATGCTGCCTTGATCGCCTTCTTGGCGATACCTTCAGAAACCTGAAGGGCTTTTCTGAGCTCCACCACGTTTGGAGCTCTGTTGAACTGGCTGCGGTACTGCGTCACGTACCGCTTGGCCCGCTCTTCCTGCTCGGCCCGGCCGGTCAACTGGATGTCGAACTCAGGCACGACCGGCGCCCCTGACAATCCGAAAGCCAGCAACCAGTTTGCCAGGACGAACAGCGCAACCGGCAGAAGCACCGGCTGGTACATGCTCGCCTGCTCGACGGTCATGAACGGCAGCATGGCTGCAATCCTCTGGCCCATCGAGTCCAGCTTGGCCTCACGCGCGGCGATCAGCGGCTGCATCTTGATGGCCTCGTCGGCCGCAGCATCCGTGAGCGCTTTGCATTTCGGACCGTCGCCCGTTGCACATTCCTGTGTTTTCCGTGCCCTCAGATCCGCAAGGGATTCTTTGAGCGCGACGAGCTCGGGGTCGTTCGCCCAGACTTTGGTCAGGGCAGCGTCCCGCTGGGTCGCCACGCGATCGAGCGTAGCGGACAACGAGAAGCCGGCCCCGAGCGCGAAGCCCAGGAGCAGCATGATGCCGGCGACAAACATCCTCTGGCGAAACGCCGTCAGGCTTGCAGTCAGGGCGAATGCCGTCCCAAGTGCCACCGCGACGACCGCCGCGATGGACGAGTCGAACAAGTTGTTCGTGCTCGCGTACATGAAATCGACATTGGATACCACGTCGACAGCCATGCATAAGGCTCCGACGCTTGCACAGACCACGTGGATTGGCCTATGCTCACGGGTGGTCATCAGTAGATCCTCCATCGTCCTATCGAGATGGCCCAGGCCTCGAGGGATAGCGCCCCCTCGGGGCCTCTTGCGTTTTGGCGCAAGGCGCGTTGCCCACAGATCTTCAAATCCGTGGGCAACGAACGTCGCGTCATGTGCCTTCTTCAACTCTGTAGGCGGCCGGTACGCCTTTGGCCTCGAGATCGCCGACCAGATCCGTTACCAGCTGGCAGGCGCTCTCACGCATGTTCGTGGACATCAGGCCGGCCCAGCGGCACTCGCTTTGCAGCCACGTGTAGACCGTCCAGATTCCGGGTTCAGGGTAGATCGGGTGCCCCGTATCGAACGTCTTTGGCAGCGGCGCGTCGTACTGCGGGTCGATGCCACCGACATCGCTAAATTTGATCGATGTCGCATTGATCGTGTAGGTCGTCATAGTGTCCTCCTAGTTCATTCCGGGCGGCGTGTTTGCCAGGAGCTGAAACAGCAGATACGCAAGGATCCAGGCCGGCACGCCCATCCACTTGGCGAAGCGCTGCCGGCGTTCCCATTCACGTCGTGTCATGTTGACCTCCATTTCCTGCAATGGCGCAGGGGATGCCCGCCGGGATTGGGGACCGGCGGGACACCGCTACGTCATTCATACTCACGCAACGCATGCTTGATGACCGCCTGCTTTGCCTCGTCGGTCAGAAAGATACGCACCTTCTCATCGCCGCCGGGGCCGGCCCAGCGATCGATACGCTCACATTCCGTCATCCACCAGTTCGTGCCTGTGCGCTCGAGCACCACCCGGTTTGTGGCCGCGGTGTGAGCCTTGCGCGCATAGGACTTGGTGGTCGGCACGCCGCCGATGATCTCGACCCGCACGCCCTTGCGCTGGGCGAGCGGAACGCCATCCCTAGCCAGCCGGCCCTCGACCCAGATCATCGTATCAACGATGCTTGATCCCGTCAGGGTGTGCGCTGATGCGCGACCGTTGAGCGGCTCGAGGACCGCATCGATCGGCTTCGTCCACTGATCCGTGAGGATCCGCTGTGTGCGCTGAAGCGTTGCGATGGCCTCCTCGAGGCTCGCCTTACGCTCAGGGTTTGCGTGACCCTGGGCGACAGTGAGTTCCTTCCGCTTCATGCGCGTTTCAAAAAACAGCTTCAGGCGTGTGTTCGAGCAGATGTTCGTGCGCTTGAACTTCGTCATAGTGTCCTCCTTGTCGTCATGGCCTCTGTAGGGCAGGCCGAAGCCTGCTGATTGTTAGTAGCCAAGCATGGCGCGCACCTTCTCGTGATCCACGAGCCCGTCCTCGACCTCGAGGATCTCGGAGGCCAGCGTGACATTGCCGTTCCGATCCACCTCCTCGAAATGAACGAGGATCATGGTGTCGGTGGCGATCTCAGCGCAGATCGGGTCATGGTCGTTGATGAAGGCAACGGCTGTTTTGACGTTCACAAACATGGGTCTATCCTCCTGTTGGTCTGCCCAACAGAAGCCACGTTATTCAGTCCGGCAGTGGGTGCTTTCAGGCCCCGTACCGCCCCGCTTGGGGAGGCCGCCGGATGTCTCCCCGGCGACAACCCTCATGTACTACGAGCGTATTGCCACGTCAATACGGCAATACGTTTATCCACGTAATAATCTTCACATTGTCGTGAATTGACGCAGCAATACTACGGATCGATAGTCCAAGCGTTATGAAAAAGAAAGCCATCACATTCAAGCTACAGCCCTGGCTGATCGACGGTCTCGATATGTACCGAGATCTCCAGGAAGTGGCTCCAGATCGGACGGCTGTTGTTGAGACAGTCATCCGCAAGTTTCTGGAAGAGCACGGGATTTCTAAGGATGCGGCAGAACGCCAAGATCTACATCATGCGGGCCAGTGACGGCACGATCAAGCTGGGGCACAGCGTCTGTCCCGAGCGCAGAGCAAAGGAGCTCGGCGTTCCAGTAGACATAGTGCATCAGACTGATGTGATTGAATTGGCAGAGAAAGTTGAGCGTTTGGCACACCGCATTCTCGCTCTTCACGGGAAGCATTTGCGAGGTGAGTGGTTTGAAGCCTCGCTAGAAGACGCGATCAAAGCGATCGAGATCGCAACAAAACAGGCCGAGGGGGAACAGCTTCCCCTCGGCATTTCGTTGCTTAATAATAATAAGACATTTGAGGTTCCTCGCCCAAAATCATGCAAGGGCAAGGTGAGGATCTCAGTTTGGGTACATCCTGAAACCAGGAACTTTCTTAAGGTTGAGGCTATAAAGGCGGATATGTCCATAAACGACTTTCTGCTTAAACTTACAATGGATTACATCAAGAGAGACAACCTTTCGGAATAATATGCAAAATTTTTCCTTGACTTTCGATCAAGAATCGTCCTGTATCTGATTCTCCAATGTAAATTCTCCCAATTGCGCCCTCGAGCCCATCAGCTCGGGGGCGTTGTGCATTTGACGACTGAAACAACGCCGCGACATCCATCATGAGATATGAAAAAAGGCGGGCCTGAATGTTATCAAGTCGTTGAAATTGCACAAAGAGTGCGCGCGTATTACACCGGAGAGACGCATGACGCATGATATCGTCAAGCACCTACTCGCACAGCTCGCTGAAGCATTGGATGCGCCGGATGGAGCCGGCAGCGGCGCCGTCTGCCTGGAAGCGATAACGCTCCTGGAACAGTACGAACAGCGCCATCCACCGACGCCAGGGTAGGTTCCTCCCACATCGCAGCGCAAATAGGCCGCGCCGGATTAACCCCTGGCGCGGCCTCTCTTCACTTTTGGGGAAAAGAAAACACACTCATCAGAAGGCAGAACATTATGAACTCTGTGCGTGCGTCGATCGAGGGATCTTCGGATGAAAAAGAAGAAGGGCAAGAAGTGCAGATGCGCTTCCCGGTGGCGATGGACAACCATCGCCGCCTCCCGCGCCCCCTCGACGTAACGCCTATCGAACATGCCGCTCGCCGCCCTACCCGGAATTGAGCGCATGCGGCGGCGGCCAGCGCGGCTGCCTCCTCTGGTCGCCGCCATCTTTTTCCGCACGACATGCGCGCGCGCGCGCGAAAGAAACGCAAGCAATAGGAGGCAGTTATGCCTGCAGCTCCAGTCAAAGTGTTCGTTGGAACGAAGAAGCCGAAACCAAAGAAAGGAAAGTAACCGATGGGCAGCAACGCTCAATTCCTCGAGGCGTCTGGCCCCGTGTTCACGGCGCCGTTCTCCGCGACAACGCTGACGACCAACCCGATCGATTTGTGGTGCATCACCGCATCGACTGATTCGCGCGTCGTTATTCGCGAGATCAGGATCGGCCAGTACACCGAGTTCGGTGATACCCAGGCCGAGCTCTTGAGTCTCGAGATGATCTCCGGCGGCGCGGCTCCGAGCTCTGGCACCGCCATCACGCCTCTCAACGTCGCGAGCCATTCAGGTGCGCCATCCGCCGGCAGCGCGGTTGTTGGCCCCTCGACCACGCTGGGCTCAACGACCGGTGGCGCCCTGCGCTGGGCCGACAGCTGGAACGTGGCCGCGGGCCTCCTCTACGCCCCAGTGCCGCCCGAGCGCCTGATCCTCGAGCCGGGACAGAACTATGTCCTGCGCATGTCGGCACCTGCCGATGCCATGACCCTCAACGGAACGCTGCTGTTCCAGGAAATCGGGAAGGTGTGACATGAGCGCTAAGAGAGCCGTCAAGGAGCTGAACGCGCTCCTCAACATGGTCAAATCCCTGTCGGAGCTCGCCGAAGAGGTCGAGAAGGTCGGGTCGATCGAGAGCCTTATCAATCGCCTCAAGGGCGAAGCTGACTCCATGACCCGTCAGAACACCGAAGCCGTGCGCAACCTCGAGGAGCTCCGGAAGGATGCCGCCGCGGTCGCAAAGCAGGCCGCCGAGCAGCGCAAGGCCAATGAAGAGGCCATCCGCGCCGCGGCCCACAAGGCCAACGTCATCGAGGCCGAGGGCAAGGCCGGCGCCGAAAAGATCCTCGCCGAGGCGAAAGCCATCCGGGACGAGGCCGCGGTCTACATGAAGGCCGCAAGAGACAATGCTCGAGAGGAGGAGGTCAAGGCCAAGCGCGCCGCCTTTTCCATCGAGTCCCAAGCTCGCGCCAAAGCCGCCGAGGCAGAGGCCGATACCCTCCGTGCCAAAGAGGCATTGGAGGCAGTGCGTCGTGCAACTGCTGACGAGGAAAGAAAGCTACAAGCAGTGCGCGACAAAATCAGCAGCCTCCGGGCGCAACTAACGGCATGAAGGAACTAGCAAATGTCTAAGAGCAATACCTTTGAAACTGATCTGCTCGAGCTCGTCTTCAACGCAACGGCGATCTCCAGCTTGGCGTCGGGCTCGACCACGACCTCGCTCTGGGTGTCCTTGCACGAGGGCGATCCGGGCGAAGCTGGCGACCAGACGACCAACGAAACCGCCTATACGGCCTATACCCGTATCGCGGTGGATCGTGTCTCGACCGGATGGGTTGTCGCCTCGGGCTCGGTATCGCCCAATGCGGCGATCACGTTCCCGCAGGCGACCGCGACGACGACCGGCACGATCGACTATGCCTCGGTCGGCATGTCGTCCTCGGGTGCTGGCTATCTGATCTACTCGGGCGCACTCAGCCCGACGATCAATTATGGCCAGAACGTGACGCCTCAGTTGAGCACCGACTCGGCCATCACCGAAGACTAATCGTCATGGGGCGGGCTTCGGCCCGCCCTTCTTTTTTCGTTTGGGGGAACCATGTCAGGCAGCAAGGAACTCGCTCTCATCAGCGAGCAAAAGGATTTGGTGGCAGTCGATCTGTTGCCGATGGTGCAGAGGATCGAGGAAAAGATGCCCGCGATGATGCGGGACTCGGACAATTTCTACAAATCCCACAGCCAGTATATGTACGCGCTCTTGGACGTGACCGCGATCACGCCGATCCGTCGCGTCAAGCACATCCTGGCAGAGGTTTCGCGTACAAAGGGCGCCTTGGAAGAGGCAACGCTCAAGCAGAAGAGAAATGACATCGACATCCGCGAGCTCGAGAGCAAGCTGGCTGCCGGCGTCGAGGATCCGTTCGAGCGTGAGCGCCTCGAGATCGATCTGCTCGAAAAGCAGGTGAACGTCAAGAACATTGCAAACTCAGTGAATGGCGCGATCCGCAAATTGGCGTACTTCACGACGCAGTACGAGGCCATCTTGCAAAGCCTCGGCAAGGATCACATCACCGAGGAAGACTACGAGAAGGAAGAGGATCGCTATCACATAATGACCTGTATGAAGCAGGCATTGATCAGCGCTCGCCCGCGCGGCGGCTGGATCGATGAAGGCAACAACATCTACCTGTTCGACATGGGCCTCCCGGCAGCCGAGGCCCAGGCCGAGGTGCATGCCTATCTCCAACGTGAAAAAGAGATGATGGCGCAAGGTGTCATGCCGACACACGAAATGACGATGCGCTGGCTTGAATCTCTCGCTGACAAGTGGGCCGGTGTGGCGCGGCGAAACGCAGAATATCGCGGCTGGCAGCTTTACGATGACAAGAGCGTCCTGAAGCGGGGCGCATAAAGGAAATGAAGACGCATGGCACTGGTCTGGGACAAAGCCCTCTACGATATCATGTATCGACTGCCGCTCTGGCAGTGGGGAGTCCGTGACTATCCGCGCGTGCCGTTTGGACATTACAACTGGTTTGCCAACAAGCAGTCCACCCAGAACAACATCACCGCCATGATGGCCGCGCCTGGGTTCGCCCAGGTCAGCGATGTGGCCATCGTCGGCGGAGGTTTTGGCTGGACGGCTGACCTGCTTGCAGGCATGGGCATCAACGCGGTCGTCGTTGAAATATCACCCTGGATCTTGGCCAACAAGGATCTGTCAGAAGAGCAGCAGATCCGCGATGACCTGACTGAGTTCGGCTTCGACCCGGACAACCTGCCGACATTGATCGGCCCGGACTACACCACGCCGGTCGATCCCTGGCAGTATTGGCTACGCCCCGAGGGCAAGCGCTGCATCGCGACGGTGCTGGAAGAAGACCTGTCAACGAACACATCGCGCCGCAACGTCAAGCAGGCGCTTAACAACAACATCGATGCCATCGTGACGGAGTTCGCTTTGGATGCCTACGAGGCTGGCGACGATGCAGGCCCAGCGCTTCTGGCAGAGCGCTGCGATGCGCTGCGCCCAAATCCAGCCTGCACGGTGGTGCACATCATCCAGCCCAATGAGAACGATACGTTCCTCAATTGGAAGACTGCGGCAGAATGGAGGACATTCCTTGACGGCCTCGGGTTCACCGACCATCGCGTCGTGAACATGCAAGGCGAGGTGCTGTAAATGGCGCTCCCGACTGCAATATCAGGCGCAACATTCCCATCGAATGCCTCGGGCAATCTTGGTCCGTTTATCTACAATGGGAATGTGTACGTTGTTTCGCGCGATGGATCAGGCTATCCGACCGTCTACAAGGCGATAGATCCGAGCAGTTCGTTCTCAGAGCAAGACGCCGCCAATAACCCTACCGCTGCGACAGCATCGTATATCGATGCGTATTTCGACGGCACGTACATCCACATCATGTGGATTGGACCTGCGTTTTCGACCTACTACGCGCGCTTTGATTGTTCCTCTGATGCTTGGGTCGATGCTTCGACCTATGGCGGCACGGCAAGCACGTACTCTAGAACGATTTACACACCGACTAACGCCCCAGCATCATTCTGGGGTGGTATAACTGTCCGCTCGGACGGAGACGTGATCATCGTCCATCCCGGCGAAAACCCTGCAAATATGGGTGGCACCTATCAGGAAGTGTACTATTCCCGCATCGAGGGAACATCTCTTACCGCGGGCGTTACAGTTGCCTCGACCGCTGCCAAAAATGACAACTATCTCTATGCGTATCCCGTCATGGGAAGCAGTGATCAGTGTCATTTTGCGTATGTGCGGGACACGGACAGCGATTTCTATCTGCGGGCCTTGTCGAGCGCCAATGCATTAAGGACTCAGCGCACATCGGCTGGAACGTATAGCCGCATCAAGAAGGGCGTTGTCTATACGCGGTCATCGACCGAGACTATTGCATTTGAGATGCGCGGCTCAACAGAGACGCCGATCTATAGCATCAGGTTTACGCATTTTACGGATGACAGCAGCCCGTCGTTTACGGTCGAGACTGTAGCATCGACAAACGTCACGGGCGTTGCGCAGTTCACGGCTGGCCTTGCCGCAGATTCAGAAGTATCAAACCAAGACAAGTACAACGGCTATGTCAACAACTCCGACAACGATATCTACCTGTATGGAGATGATGGCGGGACAACGTGGTCGAACCAGAACGGCTCCAGCGCCATAAGGGCTTCCATTACAGCGACTGGATTGTCGGCCAACATCTACTACCACCATGGCCGTAGGGTCTATGCTTTTGTCTATTATAGCTCTGGCTCGTTTTATTACGACGAGTTCGACCTGGGGTATTCTGGTGGGACGGCGAAGACGAATGTTACGGCGGCGGGGCTGGGGACGGGTGGGCTTGGGCTTGGGTATGGGCGCGGTCTCTTTGGTGGTGGAAATACCACTACCAACATCATCGATTACGTCAGCATCGCCTCGACTGGCAACGCGACTGATTTTGGAGATTTGACGGTTGCGCGATATGCGGTGGCAGGGTGTTCGTCGCTCACGCGGGGCCTGTTTGGTGGTGGATTTTCCACTACCAACATCATCGAGTACGTCACTATAGAATCGACTGGCGATGCGATTGATTTCGGTGATTTGACGCTTGCGAGAAATTCGCTGGCAGGATGTTCCTCATCCACGCGGGGTCTCTTTGGCTGTGGAAGCGGTACTACCAACGTCATCGATTATGTCACCATCGCCTCGACTGGCAATGCGATTGATTTTGGAGATTCGACGGATTCGCGATTTCAGTTAACAGGATGTTCCTCATCCACGCGCGGCCTGTTTGGTGGTGGAAATGTCAACACCATCGATTATGTCACCATTGCATCGACTGGAAATGCGATTGATTTCGGTGATTTGACGCTTTCGCGATCTCAGTTAGCAGCATGTTCCTCATCCACGCGCGGCCTGTTTGGTGGTGGTACGAGCGTTGTCAACATCATCGAGTACGTCACCATTGCATCGACGGGCAACGCGACTGATTTTGGAGATCTGTTCCTTGCAAGAGAGGACTTAGCAAGCTGTTCCTCGACCACGCGCGGCCTGTTTGGCGGTGGTGGAACCGGAGGCGGAACGCCAAACAATACCATAGATTACGTCACGATTGCCACAGCGGGAAATGCGGCAGATTTCGGCGATTTGACGACTGCGCGAGAAGCGGTGACTGGCCTCTCTAACGCCCACGGCGGTCTCGGTGGCGACCCCATGTGGTACGGCGAGGTTGGGCCGACCGTCGCTGACATGCGCTCGTTTGGAGACACGGGCGGAAGAGCGCTTGTTATCGGTGGGTCTACGACGGGTGGAGCAGATGTACTCACCGTAGAAACATTCACGATTGCAACGACTGGCAACGCGACATTTTATTCTGATCTTGCGGGCGCAACAGACGAGACAAACGCGCTTGCGTCAACGACGCGCGCCGTGTGGCGGGGGAGCAGGTCTGGAGCAGTTAAAAGATTAGAATACGTCACGATCTCGTCTGGTGGTAGCGCCACATATTTTGGAGACTTATTGGTTCTGGAAGGCGTTGGAGGTGCAGCGTGCTCCAATGCAACGCGAGGACTTTTTGCAAACGATGGAAATGGCGATAATTCTATTGAATACATCACCATTGCAAGCGCAGGCAATGCGACTGATTTTGGAGATCTGACTGAGGGTGGTAGCAATATATTTGGGCCATCAGCGGCAGCATCCTCAACGCGCGGCTTGTTTTTTATTGGCTACACAGGCGGCAACGTTTCAAACAGCATATGTTATGTCACGATAGCATCGACTGGCAATGCGACCGATTTCGGTGATTTAACCGTTGCTAGATATTATACGGGTGCTTGCGCATCTCCAACGCGCGCAGTTGTGGCAGGCGGAGATGATTCAGGTGTCACCGTTTACAATGTCATTGATTATGTAACCATTGCAACGACAGGTGATGCAACTGATTTTGGAGACTTGACTTCTACGAGGACTACTCCAGCAGCAGCGTCGTCCCACGTTCGTGGATGCTTTTTTGCTGGGGGCGGTGGCTACACGAACATCATAGATTATGTCACCATCTCAACTCTGGGTGACGCTGCAGACTTTGGCGATCTTGTTACTATAAGGGCTTTCTCCGGTGGGGCTTCCAACGCACACGGCGGTCTATCATCTCCCGTTGATAGCCTGTGGTACGGCGAGGAAATCAGCGGCACCCAGACTGCCGACTGGACTTCCTCTGGCACATCGACCGTTGCCTGGGATGCCGGGACGATATCGATCACCAGCGATCTGTCCTCGTCGGGAACAAGCACTGTTTCTTGGGATGGCGTCGAGATCACGCCAACTGCTGTTGACTGGTCATCGAGCGGGCTTGGGACGGGTGGGCTTGGTTCGATTGCAAGCGCCGGAAGAGCTGTTTTCGGTGGTGGCTATATTACCACTAACGTAATTGATTACATTACGATCCCTACGACCGGAGACGCCACTGATTTCGGTGATCTAACTTTAGGTCGAGAAGCAACCGCTGGAGCGGGCAGTTCAACGCGCGGACTGTTTGGCGGTAGCTGGACCGGAACAGTTAACAATACAATTGATTACGTAACAATCGCCAGCACGGGTGATGCCACAGATTTTGGTGACCTCACAACGGCAAGAAGAGCCGTTTATGCTTGTTCAAATGATACAAGAGCTGTTTTTGGCGGCGGATCTTCTACGAATGTCATAGATTACGTCACGATTGCATCGGCAGGTGACGCAACCGATTTTGGAGATCTACAGAATAATTCTTCTGGGCAGCCTGGAACGGGCAGTTCAACGCGAGGATTGTTTCTTGGACTTTATATAGGCGGCGTAACGAACATCATAGAATACGTCACCATTGCATCTGAGAGTAATTCTACAGACTTTGGAGATTTATCAGTATCTAGGGGCTTTCCTAGCGCATTTTCATCCACAACAAGAGCCTGCATATGCTCTGGTGATATCTCTAGTGAAGTTCCAAGCAACATCATAGATTACGTCACGATTGCTTCGACAGGTGATGCCACAGATTTTGGCGATTTAACAACTGCGACATACTCTGCATCAGGGACATCTACATACACGAGAGGTGTACGTGCAGGTGGGTTCGATCCAACGAATAACGTCATTGATTATGTAACGATTGCAACGACAGGAGATGCTGCAGACTTTGGTGATTTAACACAATCAAGATACGGCGTTGCAGGTACGAGCGATGGACATGGAGGACTCGATTCTCCTGCTGCATCTTCGCCTTACTCATATATGTGGTATGGCGAGGATGGGACCACAGCAGCCACCACAGCAGACTGGACTTCCGCTGGCACCTCTACCGTCTCCTGGGACGGCGAAGCGACAACGCTTTCAGATCTCAGTGTCTCTGGAACGAGCACGGTGGCCTGGGATGGCGAGGCCACGACAGATGCCGACTGGTCGAGCGACGGAACATCGACGGTTAGCTGGGTCGGTGAGCAGGTTGAAACCGGCACCGTCACCATGGACGGAACGTCCACAGTCTCTTGGGTGGGTGAGCAATACCAGACCGGCACATGGTCCTCTGCGGGAACGAGTACTGTCTCCTGGGATGGACAAAGTAGCACCGCCAGCGACCTGACCAGCGCTGGCACGGCCTCTGTCACCTGGGCCGGTGAAGCCACAGCTTCAAGCGATCTGA
>Ga0208644_1000564_pt1 | contig 32367 bp, 45 predicted proteins | sample VirMetDEL_Nov_18_FD_184517 | JGI IMG/M metagenome (GOLD analysis project Ga0208644, IMG submission 184517) | Aqueous microbial communities from the Delaware River and Bay under freshwater to marine salinity gradient to study organic matter... | ecosystem: Environmental > Aquatic > Marine >...
CCGCGAGAGCGACAGAATCGAAGTGGATGTTGTTGTTTGCAACTATTGTTTTGAACGATTAAGGTTGTATCTTACCTACCTGCACTCAATTTATCCTCAACCATGTCGAAACCGTTGCGCCCCCTTAGATTCCAACCAGATATGTTAGGCCATCTTCCTTTGCTTTCGACCACATTTCGGCTCTCTTGTGGGCATTTCTGCCTGCATGATAACCTTCGATGTAGTTGAGGTGATGCTCGTCGATAGACAATTTTCTTTTATTATTTGGACTTGTGATGGCTTCAGTTACTCCATCAGTCCAGCCATTCATGTATTCTTTGCTATTCATCGGTAGCATTTATACTCCTTGTAAGTGGTGAGAACACCCGGTACGCCACTCTCCTCGCGGTGGTCGATACCAGTTTCTATTTTGTTTTTAGGCTCAAAGAACGCTTTTTCTATATCCTATATTTGCCTTTTTAGGGAAATGAAACCTAAACCCCAAACCCATATATAATTTTACCGGGTATCCTCAAATCGGGGTGGAGGGATTCGAACCCCCGGCCCTCTGGTCCCAAACCAGATGCGCTACCAGACTGCGCTACACCCCGACATGTTTAATATTGTAAAAGATCAAGAAGAAAAAGTCAAGATAATTTTTTTATTGTGAACTCTTCTCTGGTGATATATAGCTTTTCACCTTTCATAAGAGAATGGTCGAGGGGGATGACATCATATATCTCGCCCTCTTTCTCGTCATTGTAAATTTCTAAAACTATACACATGAACTCGTCGGTATCGAAGTTGTCGTGCTCGGCGAAAAAGACATCCGTGTAATGACCTTTCACCCTTACTGATAGTAAGTCTCTTCTTTCAATCACGGTTTTCTTTCTCCCCATTTATTTAAATAGAAATATTTTTTATAATTTCTATTGTCTGCTCTGGACTATCTGTCTCGAAAGCCCTGCCGGGGATAGCTGAAAGGGCATCATACAAAGCCTTATCATTCCCGCCTTCTTGGCACCGATCTCCAATAAAATAAATTTTATCATATTCATCAAGATGTCTTAAAACGAAGGTTTTGTCCCAGCCATGTGGATAAATATCGAAGCTTGTAGAGCCTCCAAGGGCTATTGTGACGGGTATTTTTTGATCTTTGATGATTCCCTCAAGTTCATTTTTTAACTTGATTCTAACATGTTTTGAGCGATCTAACTCAACAAATCTGGCTCGTTGTTCTGAGTTAGCCAAACGGCCAATCGGACACCAGTTTAACAGAGATCCACGATATTGGATAAATACTCCTGTTAGATCCAAATCTTTGTACTCGAAAGCAGTACAAGCTTGTAGATTTAGCAGCCGACTAACCAAGGATCGGTATTTGTCGTATCCAATCTCGTTTATCATCGCGACCTGAGATTGCAATTCATATCGCGTTCCAACAAATCGATATTCTTTTGTACCATTACAAGGGAACAAGTGGATCTTACTAAGGTCTATCGACTCAAAAGTCAGCAGAGATTCACATTGCTGCTGAACATATCCTAAGTCAGACCCAGTCACAATACCAAAATCACATTGCTTTGTCTTTGCTTTGATAGCATCGATCATTGGCCGCATGATCTTTTCTCTTGGTTCTGTGAGTGTGCCGTCCATGTCGGCAAGAATAATACTTTTCATAAGATCTCCGAGAAAGCGACTCAGGCAGGACTTGAACCTGCAACCTACGGATTAACAGTCCGACGCTCTAACCAATTGAGCTACTGAGCCAAAAGGCAGCACACTATTACCCCGGTGTGCCAGCGGTCAAGGAGGAAATTAGCAAACTAGATCATGACGCTGTGGAATTTGTGCGAAGGGACCCTTCTTGTTAGAAGAACAGGCATAAGACTCAATCATGGTAAACTCCCAATCTTCAATTGTAATGTACCGATAAAATCCACTACCAGACCGACAATTGCCTGCATTTGGATTGGTTGCCTTTACAAATTCATTCCAAAGCTTCATGAATGCCATGGCGCCTTGGGAGCCGTAATGGTTCGAAGAATCAAAGTTGAAACGAGTTGTCCACTTCGAGAGATCACTTTCTCGGTACTCGACAATCCAGCGCATAAAGAGAGCCATTCGTTCATGAAACAATGGTGTCGAAACACTGGGAAGATTATTGTTCATCACATGGATAAAAGCTGTCAAAGCTTCACAAACACTACCCGGAATAATATCCAAATCAGGAAAGGCATTCTTGATAACAGCGATGGCAGCACACAAATTTGGAGCCTTGCGCTCTGGTGCCGATGTCCCATAAGTATCGCCTCCGAATGTCCGAATAGCCCGCTTGAGAATCACAAAACCTTGAACCATCGGAGTTGAGCCAGACACAATATTCTCTGAACCCAAACAAAAGCCAGCCGAATTGCAGATCCCATAAATAGCTTTATACTCATTGTGGCTTCGGTGTTTTGGATCATTAAGGATTTGAATGAACTTGTCGTATTCAGCGATAGCATGATTGTTCTGATCTTGAGTCATAAACAACTCGCGAGCCTGTTCTGCTGTGGAAACTCCCCGGACTACAGCGGGAACCTCGTAGACACCGTTCATATAAGCAGCATGCATGCGTCCACCACCATCCCAACAAATCATAGTCTGTTCTTTTTCAATATAACAGATTTCAATTGGCTGAAACTTAAACGGATCAAAATGCTTTGCGATGCCACGAATCTTGCTTTCACGCGAAGATTCAGTCAGGGCATTTCGCTGACCCCAATCTTCGCGGATTTGCACATTGCGAATATCAACCATTGGCATAGCATAATCGTTCAAGAAAATACCGTCAAACGTAGGCTTCTTCCACGGATTCTTCTTTTGCTTACGGCGATTTTCCAACCACTGCTGGTGGTTTTTCAGCAAATCCGGATACAAACGAAAGTTCTCTTCTACTGTATAACGAAGATTTCGGTTGGCTGTGATCTTCCGATATTCATCGGTAAGATTCAATTCACTTTCTTCATAGTTGCTCATAATTTTCTCCTTTTAATGAGTGCATGCGAAACCATATCGCATCTACTGATGAACTCATATCATCAGTGAACATACATTATCCGGTATGTCAGCGGGAGTAGGGATGGCGGGGCTTGAACCCGCGACCTTTGCTTTATAAGAACAATGCTCTTACCGACTGAGCTACATCCCCGTGATTCTTTTATATTCTATATCAAAAAGAAATATTTGTCAAGGTCTTAAATAAAAAAGATCGATTGTGTAGAAGCAAAGCAGTAAAAAAACCATCATCAAAAAGAAAATAAAAATTTCATAAATCGCTTCTTTCAACATTTGTTAGTTTCCTCAAAAAAGTGTCTGGTTCGTGTGAAATTGTCTTGCTCTCGATCCAATAGACTTTTATCCTGTCGTTTATTTTATCTGGTATCTTACCATCTATAGTCCAAGATTTGTAAAAGCCGTGGTCAATCCACAAGACAATTCCTATTTCAGATTGCATATCTTCTAACAGTCGATGTCTTTCCACTGCTACAAGATCACCGACTTTCACTTTCCAACTCTGCGATCTCTCTGGCGATCTCCTGCTCTGTAATCCATTCTTGGTGAGCGGTCGCACAGGCTCTCGCATATGTAAGGATGTCTTCGGGTGTTTGTTCTGCGGAAGCACGGATAGTACAAGCGGTTCCCGGCATGTAAAAAGCTTTTCCAGCAATAAGATTGTTTTGTGTCTGGATCTTGTTGTCTATTGACTCCAAGGTGCTCTCCAAATATGTTGTTCGTTCCTTCATATCTTCGCTAACACGAAAGCCCCAAACAAGCAGAGCCATAACAAAGGCAGTCCCAGCATAGAAATAAACATTCTTTTGCATCCGTTCTCCTGTTGTGTGAGTACCAGCGGCGGGACTCGAACCCGCATGGCTATACAGCCGTCAGATTTTAAGTCTGATGTGTCTACCAATTCCACCACGCTGGCTTAAATTCCCCTCTATTATATGCCGGAGGGGGGCGGCAGTCAAGTATTTTCTTTTTTATATTCCATTTAGCAGGCGGACGAGGGATCTTCCCATCGCAGCAGCCAAATTGACTGGCACCGCATTTCCGATCTGCTTGTAGCGAGCACCGACAGGTCCTGAAAATGACCATTCATCGGGGAAACTTTGGATTCTGGCGTATTCTCGGACATTCAAAGGCCGGGTTTCGGCTGGATGACATCGCTCTGTCTGTTTCTGGGCGGGAGAAGTCGTCAGTGTCAGACTTGGCTCCGACCACGAAAGTCTGCGAGCCATGCCTGTTTTGCCTCCACCTTGACCAAAAGAGCCTTTCATATAAGACTTCTGGACGGCAAGGGGCAAGTCCTTCCAACATCCACCCGGAGGAACCATCATCAAAACAGCCTGCTTTGCTGGGGAATATGACTGACCCGGTGATGACGGGCAGTCCGTAGGATACATAATGCCTGCTTTCAAGGCATCTTTGAGAGTGAATACCTGACGATAAGGCGAAGGCCAAGCGAAATTGGCGGTTTGTAGTAGGTCATTGCGAATACCTACGAGAAACAACCGCTCTCGCTTTTGCGGAACCTGATAGAAAATAGCCTTCAAGACTCGTGGTTCAACCAAGGTATATCCCATTTGTGAAATAATATCCTTGATAGTCTCCAAGGTCTTGCCGCCGTCGTGGGTCATGAGGCCACGGACATTCTCTCCAAGAAATATCTTTGGTCGAATCTCGTTTATCGCTCGTGCGAACTCATAGAAGAGTGTGCCTCGTGTATCCTCAAAACCCAGTTTCTTACCGGAATAAGAAAACGACTGACAAGGAAAGCCTCCTGTGACTAAATCAACATCGGTGTAACCGCTGTAATCGGCTTCTCGTACATCTGCTTCGATTACATTCCAGTTAGGTCGGTTATCGCGGAGTGTAGCACAGGAGTGCTTATCATTGTCAAAGAGGGCAATGTGATCAAACCCGGCATTCTCCAAGCCCAATGCCAGACCTCCACCGCCAGCAAACAACTCGACTGCCGTATATCGTCGGTCAGGAGTAGTCTTTGCTTCCTCGTCCCAGTTGGTATCCAGCATATCGCGGATCTGATGAAACTGGCGGAGTGATTCCATATAATAATTGCCGTTGGCTTTTGGGACAATCTTGCCGCTCAATCGCCATTTCTCGACAACTGCTTTGGGAGCCGATACAATATCGGCCAGCAAAGCCTCGGTGATTTGGGTGTTGTTCATATTTGCCTCTCAAGTGTCCCCTATTATATGCCGGGGGACATCGGTCTGTCAAGTATTTTATTTTTTAGCTGAAAGTGATGCTACGACCTCGTGGTGTTCGGACTGTGACCTCCCAAGCATGGCTGATAGAGTCCGAATGCTCCAAGAAGTCGGCGACAGTCACCCGGACTCGTGCCTGTGGATATACATGGCCTCGGCTGTAGTCGAACCGATCTTCTCGATGGTCGAAAGCACCGACATTAGACATTACATCCCAATCCCGAAATTGCTCCTCAATATATCCAGCAAACCAAAAGTCTCGGTCATAATCCTCTAGATATCCTCGATCTCGCATATCGGTCAAGATGTCAGTGTCGGCGCCGCCGTAGCTAGTATACACCCGCAAGCCCTTTGTCGCGACCATTTCGGCAACCATGCTGGGCAAATCAGACTGCAACATAATGCCGTGATAATCAACATCACGGCGGTAGTTTACCCCATCGCCAGTGTCCTCACAGAAAAGTTCGACCATAGAATTAGGGTCGAGGTTTAGTTCACGAATATCATCTGCAATGCTCATTTGTTTACTCCTTTCCAAATGATGCATCTATTATGAACTATTTTTATTCTTTTGTCAAGTCCTCGTCGTCAGTTTTTACTTTTCTAGCCCATTGTGTCGGATACCACTCAATTTTCTTGCGCGATATTCTTATGCTGTAATCTGAAGGTGGGCTTACCCATATTATTTTTATATATCGAAGCTTAATCTGGTTTACTGTTTTATCCGCATTTATCGTTGTATATCTATAAAAATTGTTTGTAAGCAGAAACACATCGGCGATATCCTTTGGCATCTTTGAATAAAACATAAATTCGTTGATGGCTTTGGTTCTGGACGAGAAATTGTCTGCCTCGTTCCACATTTCTACTAAAACTTCAATATCGCGCATTCCATTGCGGCAAAGATAAGATATATCCAAAACATTTTCTAATACAATCCCAAGACCCGGATTGGTTCTGCGGTACATCGTTATTAGATCGCCGACTTCCACACAATTCACTCCTTCAGCTTTGTCTTTAAGATAGCAGAAGTGGTCTTTCCACCACGATATTTTACTATGATATCGCATTTTCCTTTGAATATGTTCCTTAAAGAAGATAAATCTGGTTCGGATAAGCCCTCTTCCGTCTGCATATATACCTTAGAACTACCATTATTTGCCAACTTGATAGCATCACGGTGGGCGGCTTTAATAGATGAATAAACACCCATAAACTGCCCCACACCATCAAATAAGCAATAGATATATATGTTTGTCATTAATGATATACTTCCTCTTCTGTGCCTTCTACCGCCTCTTTCTTTGTGATCGCATGAATCTTGCTGACCATATCGAACAGTTCCTCATAGTAGTCGGCATCTTCAACTGTGGTAATTTCATTGTTTTGTACTTTCTTTGCTTCTTCCAAGAAAAGATTGTAATAATAGGCATAATACATATTAAGCGCGAAGGTGTCGATGTTCTGGATATTCTCTTTGAATATCCCCACAATGTATGATAACTTCTTTGGTTGCTTTTTCTTGTCACTCATCGTCTTTTACAACCTCCGCAAGATCTGTACTTTCTTTCTTTGGTTTCTTTCGGAGACATTTTAATTTTCTGGAAGTTCTTGATGTGCTCCGTGATTAACTGCCCGTTTTTCAAAGCTTTGATTTTATTCTCTGCTCTGATGAAAGCACCGCAAACAACGACAGTCTTGGATGGTACATGCAATAAGTATTCGCCGGGGTAAACCTTAGAATCTTCGTTGATCGCTACAAATTCCATTTCAATCTCCTAGTATTTTATCCCAGTCAAAACGACTGACTGGTACGACAACAACAACATTACTCAATAGCTGAACTCCAAAAGGAGTTCTTCCAATATCAATAGCCACAACCAAGCCGATCAGCTTTCCGTTGTGGGAAAACACAGCAGAGCCGGAAGAACCCGACCAAGCATAACTGTGCAGGAAAAAATTACCGTCTGGTGCATAGCCCGATATCTCACCCGATATTGTTAAAGGCCCGGTTGAGTTTGGAAAGCCTGTGTAATAGACTTTGTTCATCAACGAATAAACCCTTCTGTACTGCCCCGGACTAGGCAAAACCCTCTCTATTTTTATTGGGGTAGCTAGACCCGGTGTTTCTATTTTTATAACCGCATAGTCTATCTGACGGTCTATTACAACGATCTCCTGACAGGGTAGGAAGCTCATTTCACCAGTCCAGATAAGAACTGCCTCACACTCTGACATAATTCCATGAGCCACTGTTAAAACATAATAAGAATCTTCATGCTGAAACATGGTGCCTGTGGATACAGCTACACCTCGCACATCGCGAGACATGATTCTCACGACACTGTTGGCTGACAAACTAATGGCCTGTCGATCTCTTTGAGGTATCTCGGTGGATACAAGGATTTGGTTTTCTTGTTCTTGCCGTACATAATCGACATAGCCGTTTATTACTGGTGCCTTAAAGTATACTGTTACCGATAATACTAACAGTAAAATTACTAGCAATCCTAGTTTCAGTCTGTCGATCATTTTATTTACCTCATGTTAGACTTGTCGTTGATAACTGAAAAACACGGGCAACTCTTGTAAGCCTGACTTCTTTGCAAACCAGACGGCATCTTCGTTGCCTGTTAGTTTTACTCTCCCGTTTCTCCCTACTGCCACAAAGACCGGATTTGTTGGCCCGGTGTGGATAAAATCTTGATATCGAGCATCAAAGTCTTCTTGACCTGCTCGGTAATGGCGACCACATAGTTCCCATAGTTCATCGACAGGAACCATAACATGGTAGGCCATGCTGTTCGTATTCATCGGTGTATCGTATGCTTGGACGGAACCATCCATCCAGTCAGCCAATACAGCATCGATGGTAAGCGAAGGTGTATGGGGCATTTCTGGCGAGGCTTGCTGTGGAACCGCAGACCATGCCTTTCCAGCCCAAGACTCTTTTAGACCAGAGTCAATTAGCTTTACCTGACCTCTCTTGATAACTTTGAGGCCGTTTACTTGTCTGTGGATCTGTGGAACCAAAGTTAGATCTCTGTATCCATCGCGAGATTGCTGACCTACAAGTTCGAACTTGATCTCATAAACTCTGTAAAGAGTATCTGCACCATACTTTCTCTGTTCTTCGCGCTTGTGAGAAACGGTCGTAACTTCTTCGATACCACGAATCTGGTTCTCGATCTGTTCGTCGGTTCCGGCCACAGTCTCGTCAATAGTGACACCGATCTGTACTTTATAAAGCCTCTGATCAATGCTGGCTCGCTCTGATAGATTTCGGAACCATTTATCTGTTGCTGTTAGTTTCATAATATTACCCGCCAATAGTAAGTAGTGTTCGTTTTTTATAAAACAGAAACAAAATTGTTTATAACTAGTTCTTCACATCTTTCTTTATCGTTAGTCTTGTTGCCGTATTTATCGATCATCTGGATGTTATAATCTTTATATAGCTTTAGAACTGCTGGATGAAAGTCATAAACAACGATCCATTTCTTGTCTGTGTCTCCGAGTTCTTTTCGCAGACTCTTGTGGTTCGTAGTTGCCATATCATATCCAACATTCTTGCCATATTCAAATAGGTTATGACTGAAATTGCCAACTGGTAAAAACAAAAAGTCCGTGTCCTTCGCAGTTTTAAGGCCATCTAAAGGATTGTCGGTGCTATCAAGAAAAGGATAAAAGTTTTTTGTCTCACATCTTCTCAAAGAGTTTATCTTGACCGGACAAAGCTGTGATTTATCCAGATTGCCATGAGAAGCATATCCAGTGTCGGAACAATGAGTGAGAATGTAAAAAAATGTCGCTCGCTGTTCCACATCTTTATACTGATGCCAGTTGTCTTGTAATAAATATAATTCTGGAAGTGATAACCTCTCGATTAGATATTCAACCATTGAGGACAGTCGCTTCGGATCTTGACATAAAACCTTCCAAAACTCATACACAACTTGCTTGTTGGTATGAGCGACGATGGTTCTGTTGTATTTTGCTAAACCTAATTCCAGTGAGCCGTCAAAAAGAAAAAACGAACTAATCGTGCTTCCCTCTGGGATAAGCCTTTTTAGTTCGTTTAGTGCTCTGGAAGATTTAGTCTTCGGTAGGGTAGGCATTGTCTCCTCTTAACATTTGTTCTACTGCCTGCATACTCTCTGGTGTTAATTCACCCACATTCGAACGATAGTTGAGATATCCCTTGATAATTGCAGCAGCATCGTTGAAATGATGATCGATTGCCGCCAATTGTCGTCGAGTACTATCAATCTCGTCTAATGTTTTGTGAGACATTAGTTCTGAATGTTGGTAAGTTAGCTGACCCATCTTAGCCGTAGCCATTTTTAGTAGTCTAATGACTTCTGTATCCAATTCTTCTTCTTCGACTGTATATTGTATTGTGAGTCTTCCCATTTTATCCCCTTAGCACTTGTCGTTTATTGTTTTGCAATGTCTCCATTACAATCTCAGGGCTTCCTACGACGGTAATAAGTCGTGGGTTGGTGCCACCAGAGTTGATAGCGATGCGAGAGAAAGTGTGGTTTCGATCTAGACCTTCCATCAAAGGCTGTCGATTATTCAACTGTCCGATTCTCTCATCTGATGTAATACTGATTACATGGTCTGGATTGATGAAGATAGTCATCAATGCAAACTCACTGGTCGATAGGTTCTCTACTACTTGTGTTAGTTTTGCTAGCATTGTTTTCCTCGTATTTGTAAATGTGCTTTTGCTGAACATATCCAATTTGGACATCTAAAATCTCTGGATCTTTCTTCAAGAAATATACTTTCATATAATCTTTCAGTGCTGCTTCTTCATTTAGCAAGATGCCAAGAGAAGGTCGCTTAGTTCGGTGACTCCAATGAAACAGCCTTTGCTGTCCTACATCAGATCGATAGTTATCCATCACATCTGAACCTTGCGGTATATAAACAATATCACCTTTCTTAGCATCTGTCAACATATTTTATTCTCCTGTCTGTATAATAGCACACTTCGTCGTCATTAAGGTTCCGGCACTACTTACAGCATTCTGGAGAGCGGTTCGGGTCACTTTGACGGGATCGATAATGCCTGCGTCGATTAGATTAATTAGTCTGTTATTTCTGAAGTCCCAACCAGTACCAGCAGAAGACTTAGAAATTTCGTTTAGAATAATATCTCCGCTCTCTCCAGCATTAGCAGCCATTTGACGAATCGGTGCTTCACAAGCGGCTCGAAGGATGCGATTGGCGATAGACTGATATTCATTATCATCTTCTCCAAGACACCGACTAACACGATAAAGTGTAGCACCGCCGCCTCCAACAATACCGCCTTCCTGTGCTGAACGGACTGCTTCCAAAGCATCTTCGATACGATGCTTTCGTTCAGTCATTTCTACTGCTGTGGAACCACCGACACGAATAACAGCAACACCGGAAGACAAACGAACGATACGACCTTGTAGCTTCTCACACTCATACATATCGTCTGTCTGCTTTATCATAGACTTGAATTGATCGACAAGAACATCGATTCGCTCATAGTCAGCATTGCCGCCAACGAATACTGTATCTCGCTTGGTGCTCTCAACAGACTTCGCAGTTCCAAAGTCAGCCATCGTTACATCTTGTAGTTTCTTACCAGACTCACGAGTAACGAAGGTCGCACCGACAGACACGGCAAGGTCGGACATTGCGGCTCGTCTTTCCTCTCCGTAGTTTGGAGCATTGATGGCTGCGATCTTTAGGGTTCCACGAACACTATTAACGATAAGTGCGGATAGTGCTTGGTCTGCGACCTCTTCGGCAACAATGATAAGTGGCCGTGCTTCTCTGGCTACCTTTTCCAAGATAGGCATAATCTCTTCGACTTGTGTAATTTTGTAGTCTGTAACAAGAATCAAAGGATTCTCGTGATACATCGTTGCTCTTCGCTCATCAGTGATAAAAGCACCAGCACAATAGCCAGCATCCAACTTGAAGCCTTCTGTAATATCCAGCGAGGTTTCTAACGAACGAGACTCTTCAATAGAGATAGAGCCGTCCTGACCGACCTTATCGACGGCCATCGCAATAATATCGCCAATGGTGCTGTCGTTGTTTGCCGAAATGGTGGCGACATGTCGAATATCATCGACACTCTGGACGGGCTTTGCTGTATCCGCCAAGCCTTCTAATACCCGCTTGGAAGCGGTCATAAGTCCTCGTTGGAGTTCGATAGGCGATACACCAGCAAGGATGAATCGCTGTGCTTCATTTACAATTGCGCGAGCAAGAACGGTTGCTGTTGTGGTTCCATCGCCTGCTGTGGCATTTGTTTCGATAGCAGCCTGTTTTAGTACTTGTGCTCCCGCATTTTCAAACGGGTCGTCAAGTGCGACAAAGTGAGCGACAGTCACCCCATCCTTTGTGATGAACGGGGCTTTGCCTTGCTCTTGTAGCAAAACATTTTGGCCTCTCGGTCCGAGTGTTGTTGCTACATTGTCTGCTAAAACATTGACTCCACGAATAATCTTTTGCTGTAACTCTTCTGCATTACTATACTCTCTCATCAATACCTCTCTTTTTGATGGTTTTGTATATTATAAACACTTATTTATGGAAAGTCAAGGGGTTTCTGTATTATTTTGTGCGGATTCTTGAACTTGCTTGTCCATACTGGTTTTAACAATTTGAGCGTCTTGTGAAGCAGATGTGGCCTTCTTATCATCCTTTAGACCACTTAAAACATACGCATTCATATCATTAACCAGCATCTGCATACCATTTAGTGCCTCCGCCATATTTCTGTTAAATGATTCCAATACATTATTACAAGTTTTTAGAACCTCTTCTTTTGTGAGAACCAACTCAGCAAAAGAACCATCTTCATTGACTGGGCCATACGGCAATTCACCCGCATATTCGGCCTTATAAAGTTCGTTGAAAGCAGCCTTTGTTTTCAATTCAAACTGCGAATCTCCGCCAATACCCTGATAACCAGCCGTAAGTTTTAGAAGCCTCATCTTTTCTGTTTTTGTAAAGTCTGGGTCAGAAAGCACACGAACAGAAGTTTCTTTTTGTTCTTTTGACCTCTCGCCATAAATCGCTTTTACTCTCAAAGTATGTGGGTCTTCGCCTTCTTTTGGTTGGGGAGACTTTGCTTGTGCAGTTTGGCCTACATCTACAACACCTTTGATAAATTGACGCAATATATCTTTTGTTGAGGTAAATTTTGTAAGATTTGGATGTTTTTGTTGATCGGCATCCAATACACCCAGAACGGCATCATAAATTTTTGGCATTGTTGTCGTCGTTTTAATATTCGTACTTGTCCCCTTGGAGTTATATGCATATACTTTGGGAGTTTCAGGGTTTTGCGATTGTCCGATCTCAATATCATCAATTCCAGAGTTTAGGCTTGGAACTTTAAAATCTTGGTTGAGGGTATCCAAAAATGCTTTCTTAATTTTATCAGCATTTCTATCGCCAACGTTCATCAAGAAAGTTTTTAATGCTGTTCCCTTTTTATTCTCCAATGCTGCCTCAATACCATCAAATGCTGGCTTGATTGAAATTCTGGTTTTTGGGGGAATATCCAAGGCAATATCAAAACGTTGTCGGCGCTTTGGATTTATAAATTGTCCGGTAGGGTCGAACTCTGAAGCACCAGCAGGGTCGTAGGTTTGTTTGAACTTAACCAATGTTCCAGCAATATCCAAACCAGATTTTAATATATCTTTGATGCCTCTTTTGTCTCCTTGAGTATATGCCGCTGTTATGCCCTCTGGAAGACACATTTGATCCAGACCAGTTTCACCTGTTAGAGATAGAATCTTAGCAAAGTTATCAAGAGTGAAGTTAAACCCATAAAACTTAAGTTTTTGGATTTCATCATTATCTCCGGAAATCTTTGTGATAACGATATACTGCATCATACCGAACTCGCCAGTTAAGTCTTTGACCAACTGGACATAGGATCCGCCGACCTTCAAACTACCAGCGGCATAAAGTTTTAGAGAAATTGGGATTCTGCCGCCATTTGGATAAACAACAAAGTCGGCAATAGTACTCGCTCCTGCTGCTGGGATTTGGTGTCCGCTTTGAGCATCCAGCAAGACAGACAGAAACGATTCAAAAATAAAACCAGCCGCCGAAGCATTAAAGTCATTGATAATATCGTATAAAGTTCGATAGAACATCATAAATGAAACTGCTTTTCCGATACCATCAATAGCGGGAGAATCGCTATTAATATTCTTGATAAATGCATTTAGAGCATCAAGTTTTTGTTTGATATCACCTTCCGGTAAAGCAGAAAGATATAGTTTTAGCTGTTCTCGCGCCGGGTTCTGTTCTTCAATGGAGATTTCTCCGTCTCCATCAATGTCTCTTGCATCTGCCGATTGGTGAGCGGTACTACCCCAAGCGACTTCGGACATTTGAACATATGGTCGCCAAACGATTTTGACTGGTTTTAGGTCTTCTGTTTTTTCTGCTTTTACATTAATTGGAGCTTCCTCTTTGATAACTCCCAAAGACTCCTGCAAAATCATCATACTCTCGACCATTTCTACAAGCCTATCAAAACTGAAGTCTTTATTTCTCTCGTTCTCATAGGCTTCGGCCACTAACTTATTTAAATCAAACATTATATAAAACTCCCTTATACGATAATGTCAGCAATCCCATACTTTACTGCTTCCTCTGCTGTTAAATAGACATTAACACCTCGTTCTAGCATAGTTCGTAGCTGATATTCTGTTAAATTTGACTCGGAAACTAGACAACGAATATACATTTCTTGGATATTCTTGATCTCTTCCAACTCGTTGATCATCTGCCCTAGCTCTCCATGATTACCAGCGGCAACAGAGTGAATCATGACACGACAGTTCTTGCCGATCTTTCGCTTACCCTTGGTTCCTGCCGCTAGAATCGGAACACCAGCAGACATAACCTTACCCATACCGATAGTAACAATGTCACTAGTTTCCTGTACCTGCTTCATTAGATCATACAGAGCGAACATATCGTCAGCAGAACCTCCGTATGTGGAAACATAAAAATTAATATCCTTCCGCTTTTCTTCATCTTCTTCTCGAACATTCATTTCATTCAAGTATAGTAATCCGCTAAAAAGCTCTGCTACATTCTCTTCATTTACGGTAGATAGAAGTCCGATGACTCGCATATCGATTTCTGGCTTACTTTCCCCAGAACCGATAACCACGATCTTACGACCTGTACCTTCCTCGTCTTCTTCCTCTGTTTCCTCATCGTTGTCGGTGATACGACTGACGATCTGCTTTACGAGTTCCTTGATTAGTGTTCTGAGCATTTTTACCTTCCTTTGTTGGTTTGCTTGTGCTTTATAATAAAATTATTAAGTTGGTTCTTGTTGCTTTCTAAAAAGTCCATCGCTGTCGCCCAACTCTCAAAGTGCCTGTAATATGGTGTTGCATCTTGTGCTTCGCATAGATCTTTCACATATGATTCTTTAAAGAATTTAATCTCTTGATTAAATTTATCTTCTATTGCCTTTAAAGTTTTTTCGTTACAACCATTCTTTTTCATAGTTATAAGTCTAGCTTCTTTGGCATAAGAATAGTGCTCTAGCGATCTTACAATTATAAATAGTGACAACAACAGGCTTGATTTTGTTAAACTCATATAAATATTGATGCTTTTGCCGAAGTAAAACAAAAAGCAAGTCATATATCCAAAGAAAAATAGTGATATATACAAGAATATATCCAAAACCATGTCATTCTCCAAAAAAATAACCACTAGCCTCAACTAGTGGTTATAGAGTACCAAATTATTGAGAGAATGTCAACGACTTTCTTTCATTAGACGAGCAAAAATACGGTCTGTTAGAGCATTCGCACGTTCATCCAAGGACTTCTGTGCCTGCTTACGACGGGTCTGCTTGCGGGATTCCTGCATGATACGGGAACGAACGCGGCGAGCGACACGCTCCGCCAACTCTTCCATATCTGCTGCACCCATAGCCATTTCTGGCTCTTCGCCACCCATGTCTGGTTCTGGAGACATTTCCATGTCGAGATCATCACCCCCTTCTTCTGGTGCCTCCTCGTCGCCTGCCATATCCATGTCAGTGCTGACTTCTTCCCCAGTAACATCCTCAAGTGCTGTCTCTAGAGCGGATAGGAAGTCATCAAGATCAATCATCTGACCCCCGCCGCCTTCTTCGGCACCCATTTCCATATCCATTTCCATGTCTGGCTCTGCTGGTGCGGCTTCCTCTTCTGGAGCTTCCATTTCGGCATCAGCAACTTCCATTTCCTCATCCTGCTCCTGCATGTAATCACGCATACCGGGAGCGTCTTCTTCTTCATCGTCGCGCATACCGGGAACCATGTGCATAGAACCCATTTCCTGTAGTGGAGAAATATTAGCAAGCTTCATGAACCTACGCATCTCTCCTTCCGACAAAAGTGATTTGTTAATTTTACGAGCCATTATATATTTCTCCTTCTAATGTAACTCAAACGTAAATAGTGCCTTATCAGGCTAATATCTTATTAATTTATAACGGATCTGATCCGCTGTAAAGCTCTATCTTCTATCTGCTTGACTCTCGCTATGGATATACCAAGCCTTTCGGATATTTGCTTTAAAGTCATACGTCCGTGTAAATAAATAGATATCATACTACAATTATGCTCTTTTTTATAATTTATCCAGTGTCTACACTCATTATTTTTACAACTTGTTTTTTGATTCATGCATTCTAACGAACATGTTGGTAATATTTTTTTCATAGGTCTGGAAACTCCGATTCGATCATGTCGAAAATATTCTCCATTTCATCGTCAGAGAAACCGAGTTCGTTATATTGTTCTTCTCCTTTTTGTTTTAGTTTATCCGCTTTGTTTTTTCGCTTTTTAGATCGATTAACAATTTCCTCAACATAGTTCATTATTCTAGGATCATCGTTTAATACCCCAGTAACAATATGTCGAAAAAATTTTGACTGAGTTATCTGAAGGTATTTTAACTTCATAACCAGCTTTGCATGTCTGTGCGGATTATCAGTAAAAATAACCTTCTTCTCATCAGCCTGTCCGTACTTGTATCCCCATTCTTCGGACATTACCACTTCCTGCTGTTAATATGTGTACCGCTTTCCTTAGTACCAGCAGAAGTTTGCTCTGTAAAAATTGCTCTTAGTTGTAGTTCTTTGATGCTTCTGGCACCAGAATAACTCAAACCAGAACGAATATTTTGCTTTAGGTCTGCGAGGATACTATCTACATGCCCTCGATACGGAACTTTGCTAGATACACCCTCAAAAGAAGAATAAGAGCCTCGCCAGTTTACTTGTGCTTCCTTGGAAGCCATGCCTCTATAAGTCTTCCAAGTACCCATATTGTCTACAAAAACTTCTCCCGGTGCTTCTGCCGTACCAGCCAAAATAGAGCCGCACATTACAGCATCAGCACCCGCAGCGAGTGCTTTTACAATGTCTCCGGCATTACGAATGCCTCCGTCTGCGATGATTCCAACATCGCGGTCAGTTTTAGCACACTCCATAATGGTTTGTAGTCCGGGTAGTCCGTGACCTGTTTGGATACGAGTGGAACATATAGAACCACCACCGATATTACAGCGAACAGAGTTCGCACCCCAGTCGGCAAGGTCATTTACACCCTGTAGAGTCGCGACATTACCAGCCATAATATGAAATGTATCTGGAACAAGCTTACGAATATTTCTCAAAGCATCTTGCATCAGAACATGGTGTCCGTGAGCGATATCGATGCAAAGGAAAGTCACACCAGCCTTAATTAATTCTGATGACCGTTCGATATAATCTCCGGTAACTCCTACAGCAGCCCCGATATTATATTCTTCACCAGCCAAACCAGAGGCGATGACGATATCATCCACCATTCGCTTCTGCTCTTCAATCGTATTGTAGCGATGAAGAATGCCTGTTCCTCCTTCAAAAGACATCATTATCGCCATTTGATTCTCTGTAACCGTATCCATTGGCGAAGAAATAATTGGTGTGTTTAAAAATAAGCCATTTGTAAGATCTGTATCTAGACTTACTTCTGTGCGACTTTTAATATCGCTAAACTGTGGAACCAGCAAAACATCATCGTATGATAAACTTTTTAGCATTAGAATCCTCCTATGAAATCTCTGATGTTGTTACCAGTATACCAAGTTTTTGGATGTGGGTCAACAGGTTCTTTGATAAATCTTCGTTTTGGTAGTTCCCCACCGCTTTCTAGCATCATTAAAGTTGGGACACCTTCAAATCCAAGAATATTAGAAATTTCTGGATAATCCATTGTATTGAATACAAAGAACGGAACATCATCGTGTTCTTCGGAAAGAATCTCATAAATTGGCTTTAGAGCATTGCAATAGTGGCAACTGCTGGTATAAAACTTAATCAGACACTTTGTCGGAGCTTTCACTTGCCCAGACAGGAGTTTCTGTAAAGACCTCTTGTCGATTCTCGTTACCATTTTCTTCTCCTATAGTTTGTAAAGCTTTTTGTGTTTTTTGGATGCAGTCCGGGCAAAACAACCGAACTACTTCTTGTTTTACTACCACACTCCAAGACATTACCATATCTCTATCTTTCTTGTCAAATTCTTTTTGGCAAGCATTACAAGCTTCTGGTAGTTTACCAAATAAGGCGACCTGATCAGACATAATCTGATTTGGATCGCCTTTCTTGCGGCGTTTTTCAGCCGCTCTTCTCTGCTGTCTGTTCATTTATTCTCCTGTACTTCCCAGCGCACCATCACCTCTATTGCTAATTGTAATGTTGTCTCGGTAAAGATCAGATTCTTCAACTTCATTCAATCTGATGTGCGCTGATTGTAGTAGTACACCCTGAGCGATCTTCATGCCGGGTTCGACACGTTGAATACTTTGTCCGACATTGTGAAGATTTACAAAAATCTCTCCACTGTACCCAGAGTCTACTACACAAGCACCGACTAGCAACTGTCGCTTATAAGCATTACCAGAACGGTTCTTAATCTCTAAATAGTATCCGTGCGGAATCTCCATGCGAATGCCTGTCGCAAACAGAGCAGTCTCCCCGGATCTCAAAATTACAGTTTTCTCCTCTTCAGGACAATAATAAAAATCTAGCCCAGCATCCGATGGGTTGGCCCGTGTAGGCACAACCACATCGGAGCGAACCTTAGAAAAGTTCAATATCACTCAGCACTCCCTCGTGTTAGATTTGAGAACATTTCGATGTTCTCGAACAGTTCATCTAGATCAAGCTTGCCCTTATTGGCTTGGCAAACAAGACGATAAGCACGGACGGTAGCGGCAAGCTCATGGGTAGTCAACCAGCCCTGCTCTCGGTATTCATCGCGGAGATCTCGCTTTTGCTCCTTGTATACCTCCATCTCGTCCTCAATGGCCTTCAAAGACCGAATGTACTGCTTTGCGTAGTTCTGCTTCTCTTCAAGTGTCTTAGACATGTTACCTCCGATTTGGTATAATAATATTATCAAAAAGTCTCAAATAAGTCAACACTTTTCTTTAATCCGTCGCCAAATACTTGCTTAACATAGGTGGCAACGATCTTTTCCTTGTCTTCATCAAGTTCGCAATCAGAGTAAGCAAATAAAAAACTTCCTCTGAAAACTCCTATCTGATCTCTCAGATCTCTAATTTTCTTTTCCATCCATCTGGTTTGCTGTTTGTAGTTGCTGGGAAGACCTACTTTATATTTTTCTGTCAGATCCAACAACACAAAATATTTTTCTTCATCAAAAGCTTTTTTCGCTTCTTTAAATGTGTCAAGTCTATATTTCTTTTCTTCTTCAGATAAACCAAAGTGTCTGTCGGGATGCAAATGCATAGCCAATTGTTTAAATATTTTTCTGAAGATCTCTTTTGTTTCTTCGGCATCGCTTGGCTCTGGCTTTTCATCAGCCATTTCGACTTCTTCTGGCTCATTTTCTTCTACTGGTGGTTGATTTACTTTTTCCACCAATGCATTCATATCTATTCCGTGTTTCTGACAATATTCTCTCACATGATTATCAAAAAGTCTAGAATATTTATCTCTCATGTCCTGATTTATGTCGATCTCTGTATGTAGATATCGCATTTCGTTGACAGCACGGCTCCAATCTATAAAATCTCTGGCATTCATAAAATTACCCCCCTATGATAAGTATAGGGGGGAGTATCTATTGTCTATCCCAAAGTACCAATCATCTTAAAAGATTTACCGACACACCGAGTAGAGAAACCCCAGTCAGGACTATAATCCAAGCGAGCCATATAAGGGTGATTTACATGGATGAAGTCCTTTTCTGGGTTGATACCCCAGCAGCGGATCCGCTCTGTTTCGTTGTTGGAATCTACAACCTCCACGATCCAGTAGTTCTTGCCTTTCTTTGTCTTCTTCTCGACAATCTTGCGAGGGATGAACCAGCAGAGCAGTAGGTCTTCGTCGAAGTCAGAGATAGGCGGAACTCCCCGTTGTTCCAACTGCTTGATGGAGTCTGGTGTAATGACAAGGTTGAGAGGGAATACTCCTGTTAGGTCTGCCTTGAACTGGATAATTTCTTCTGCTGTGAAGTCTCCTTCGTCTTTGTACCGCTCGATATTATCCATCAACTTTTTCTTGGTCTTTGGTCGATCAACAATACAGGCAGACCAGAAGTGCTTGCGGCCTGTGAATTGCTCGTCTACCAGACTATCCAAGGCACCGCCTCTACAAAGTGCATCAAGGCACTTTTTATTGAGTTTGCTGTACGACACCTCTTCACGGAAAAGAAGGTCTGTGGCATCCGTGAAGGGGCGATTCTCAAGGATTTGGTCGATAGCAGAGTCCCCGACACCCTTGATGGAAGAAAGAGGCTGGATGAGTGTCTTGCCATCTTCAGAGATCTCCCAGACACGACCAGACTTGTTAATATCGAGAGAAGCAATTTTGAAGCCAAAAGATTTGGCTGTGTTGATCGCCTGCTCTTTCCGCTTCTCCGGCTCCTTATCCAAGAATGCAGCCATCCACTCTGCTGGGTAGTAAGTCCAAAGCCAGCCACACTGGTAGGAAATCACACTATAAGCGACAGCATGGGACTTGTTAAAGCCATAGCCTGAGAAGTATTCGAACTTATTCCAGAGTCCGATTGCCTTGTCTCGGTCAATACCCTTGCGAGCACATCCATCAACAAACTTGGTGCGAAGCTTTGTTCGCTTATCATCCTTGCCTGTTCCCTTCTTTGTTAGAATTTTACGGAGCAGGTTACCCTCATCGAGAGTTAGACCGCCGAGTTTGTGAGCCAACAAAGCAATCTGCTCTTGGAAGATAAGGAAGCCATAAGTTTCTTCTGTGATTTCGCGGTGTTCGTCACAGATGTACTCGACACGATGGGGATGTTCCTTCGCATCGATGTAATCCTCATGGACTCCAGCAGCCAGAGGGCCGGGACGATATGTAGAGGTAATGGCGGCAATCTCGATGATGTCGTCTGGTTTTACCCGCTCGCAGAACTTTTGAGCACCGGACTCTGTAAATTGGAAAGTACCAGCCCACGAACCCTTGTGAAAGACCTTCTTATAGACTTTCTTATCGCTCATGTCGATAACATCAGGGTGTAGGTGTTCGTCATAGAACTTCTTGATGTCTGCGAAAGTCGGCTCATCAACACCCTTATGTCGCTTGAGAATATGCTCGATACAACCTTCCATCATCTTGAGAGTCGCCAAACCGAGAAGGTCGTACTTGATGAAGCCCATTGGCTCCAAATGACGGACATTCTGGCCTTCTGACCATGGAGTTTGACGGACACCACCAGAATTGATAAGCGGCATACTGGAATCGAGGTTCTCACCGATAACGACACCACCAGCATGTCGAGAGCAGGAGCGAACCTGACCGACAAGCCCCTCAACATGAGTCTTGATGTGAGGATATTTAGCAAGGTACTTTTGGAGTGTTTCGGAGAACTCCATAACCTCTTCCCATGTAGGAGCATAGACACCAGCCTTAATGCCGTGCTTCTTCTTGGCAAGTGGTGTTGCTTCCTTGATCATCGTGTCTGTAACCTTATTGGCCTCTGTGAAAGGGATGTTATAAAATTTAGAAATATCCTTGATAAGAGACTTCAATTGTAGGGTATTCCAGTTGGAAATGGGGGCAACAGTATCCTCGCCCCAACGACGAACCAATTCTTCCTTTAGAACCATCGGATCCGACACATCATAGTCAATATCAGGATAGTCGGTCGCATCGGAACGAAGGAAACGAGAGAACAGAAGCCCGTATTTGATAGGATCGATCTGTGTAATGCCGAGGGCATATGCCACCAGAGAACCAGCAGCAGAACCACGACCGGGGCCTGAAAGCATCATTTCATTGGAAATATCACAGATAGACTTCATTGTAAGGAAGTACTTGGAGAATCCGCGATCTGAAATAACGGCCAACTCTTCTTTGAGTCGGTTGAGATATTCGCGATGCTTGGGAGAGATAGTACCTTTTCGATCCCAGCCCATAATAGCGAACAGGCCGTCAAGAGACATCTTCGCCAATGCATGGTCGGCGGTTTGTCCGTCAGGCACGACAAAGGATGGAAGGCGAACGGTATTGTCTGGGAAGAAACTCTCGATGCGGTTGTGGGCGATATTCCAAGTCTCTTCGATAGAAGCGAGCACAACATCGTCGTCGTAGTCCTGACCCTTGGAATAGTCCTTGTAAGCCTGCCACATTTGCTGGCCGTTCTTTGGATATAGTTCATAGCCAATTTCTTCGACACCGCCGGGAAGTTCTGTGGAACCCCAAGCAGGAGGCTTACCGAGCCAACCCAACCGCTTGTATAGTTCGCGGTCTTTCCAAGCATCTGGATTTGGATAATGGCTGTCTGCCGTGGAGATAAGCCGCATATTGTATTCCTTTGCGACTTGGATGATATATTGATTTAGTTCATGCTGCTCTGGAACATTGTTCCATTGTAGTTCGCCATACCAGCGGTCGCCAAAGATGCTCTGCATCCGCTCTGTGACCTCTCTCATAGCATTTAGAACCGCCTCTGAGCCTTCCTCTCGGTTCTCCCAGTAACAGCCAGCATAGACCCCTCCAAGGCAGGCAGAGGCCGCAATAATGCCCTCGTTGTACTTCTGTAGCAGTCGGTAGTCGATGCGAGGGTAGCGATAATAATTTTCTGAAGTATAAGACTCGGAAATCAACTTGAAGAGGTTGTTTAGCCCCTTCTGGTTTTGAGCCAGCAGTACGAGGTGCCGACGACGACGGAGGATGTCCTGTGTCTTCTTGGTTGCATTCTCGTCTTCTACAGTAGCACCAGACTGCTCGTCTTTGGCGATTTCTTTTGCCTTCTTCTTATCTTGCGAGGACTTGCGATATTCCTCGTGCCATTCTTCGATGGAAGGAATAAAATAAGCCTCACAGCCATAAATTGGCTTGAAGTTTTTACCTTCCGCCTGCATCTTCTTCGCATGTAGAACCTGATACGAAAGACCATTCATATTACCGTGGTCGGTCAATGCGAGGGCATCGCAGCCATTCTCATATGCGAAATCCATGTGCTCTTGGGGAAATCCAAGGGCATCAAAAATAGAACCTGCGACACTGTGGGCATGCAGGCCAACGAACTTGATATTGTTCATAGTTTCTCCTTTACTCTTCAAAATATAGTCTACCACCCATTCTTGGTTTTGTCAACCCCTTATATGGGACTTCTAGCTCATGCTCGGATCCTAGATAGCTCCGATACCCCTTCCAAGTAGAGATGTCGTAATACCAATCCAGTTCAAATTTTAAGCTGTCTTTCTCTTTGGTTTTAGCAAAAACAACATCGAAGTCGAACCATCGAGCAGACCAGCGATCTTCGAAAGGCCGCTTTCTAGAAGGGATAGTTTCTCCCGGTAATGGCGGCAGGTATTCTCTGGTGGTTAATTTATTAATATTTCTACGGCACTCAATGAAGTCTTCTTTTCTCATTGTAAAGGAAAGAGGCAGATTATCTTTGACTGTCTTTCCCTTATATGTGGAGAAATAATTTTTATTTCTATCAGCAATAGCGAGTCTATTGGCTTGCAAAGTATGCATATCATAAACCCCCATAGGAAAAGAAATAAAATATTTCTCTGGTACGACCCATCTGGATATCTTCCAAGCTACCCACCATGCCGAGTGAATGCCATGAATCGCAGACCACCCGTAAGAGTCCCGTCTATCACGGTCTTTATCACGGATGCCTGTATAATATATAGGAATATCTATACGACGGTGCGAGACAAATCCGGGGTCAAAGGATCGATTGTAATAGACTGGATCGTAAATCCACTCTCCAACTACCTTTTTAAGAACTGGAGCGGTATCTTGATTCGCCACAATCCAAATTGTGTTGCAGCCAGCCAGAGCACATTCATAAACAGACTTCTGAACTGCGGTATAATCAGCAGCAACAGGCAATAAATATTCTGGTGTTTTTAGATTGTGATCTGTTTTAATATTTGCTACAGGAACAATCCCGGCGATGTGTCTCAAAATAATTTCCTTATAAGTTTTGCGAGCCTTCCAGTGGTGTTTAAATCGCTTATTTTTTGTTTGCTATCCACTACCACTATTTTGTTTTGTAAAGGCTCAAAAACGGTATCCAGAGGCTCTAGTTCTCGTCTTAGGTGCTCTGTCTTGTATGCCTTATACTTCTTTGGTTTCCCATCAGGCCCGTACTCGGATACTCTGGCTCTCATGCCCCTACTTTTCATTTCATGTACGACTTTGAAACAGGCCATAGTACCTGAGTAATCAAAGTCATGGATTTGCTCTGTTTTTAGCTTTGATATAGAGCAAGCAGTCTTAATAGCACTATGGCCTCGCTGTTTGTAGGGAAGATAGTAGTATATCTCGTTAACGAAATCATCATCAGTCTTAATGTAGTCGCAATCATGCTTTCCTCCAACTCGAAAACGGATCCAGTCATGGCAAATATAATTTCTAGGCTCTTTTTTGACTTTCACAAGCCCTATTGTGTTATCATCACCATAGAAATAACACTTTTCAAACTCGATCTCGCCTATCTTCTTATATTCATCGTTAAAAACTAAGGTATCTCCGTTATATCGTATACTTTTACATAGGTTCGCCAAAGGAAGTTTGCCGTCTAAGGCCAAAGCCATCGTCAATCTATCCCAAATAAGCGACTTTTGGACTCCTAGTTCAAACTGATTTCCAAAAGAATTAAAAGTTTTTGGCTCATTGTCTATTCCGAGAAAAGATAGGTCTTCGTTAATATCGGCTCTGTCGATATTCTTGGGATGCCGTGGTTCAGTAAAAAATAAAGGAAGCTCATTATTGAAGGCAAATATAACTGCCGACAACGAGCTTCCTACGACTATTTCTTCATGTTTTATCACAGGCATAGCCTATAATATAACACCGGATCTAGCAAAAGTCAATGTATTTCTTTTTCTGAATTGTCTGTTGTTGGATTAAAGTTCATATGCAGCCAATTAACTAGATTATCTTCTAGATGTTTCTTGTCTTCTGGCAGGTAAGAGCATAATAGCAAAATAGAAGTTTGTTTGTCATATTTAAACAAATCTATAAAATGTAGCGACCAAGACTTAAATAATTTATCAGCTAGTTCTTGATCCCAGTCGAGTGCTTCTCCCAAAGAAGTTACAAGCGACATAGACGAGAATAAAGCTCCCCAATTTTTATTAAACCACTTGCTAGACATGCCTACTCTCTTTTGCTTTTATTTGCGATTGTGGGATACCTGTTTGGCCTCCTTCATTTTGGACTAGCCACCAATGCTCTCCGTCTTTAAAGCCCAAGTATCCAAGCACTAATATTGGTATATCATAGTCCTTCTGGTGCCAGATTGCCTCAAAAGGGAACTGCCTACTCATCTGTCCCCCAGTTACAATCACAAGGATTACAGCCACAGCCAACACAATGGTTTATCCTCTTTAGTTCAGCACGGAAATACCACTTTTCCTCTCCGGTCTTCCATTTTACTTTCGCAAAGTACTCTTTGTCCGCATTTACACTTAATTCTACAATCTGGCCTATAATTTTTTGTGGAGGACTGCTATCAAAATAATATATCTCGCTTGATACAACTCTGTTTCCTACTTGAAAATCAGGCAGAGGCATGTTTTTTGCTTTTGCTTTTCGGAACATATAATCGATATATTCAGATTCAGACATTACTGCTATTTCTTCTATTGGTATCATTCACTACTCCTATTTCTGGAATCGAATACACTAGCCATGGCAGAACCCAAAATACCCGTTAAAACTAATAAGACTCTTTCAATCATCGCTAAACCATCTGGATCTGATGTTCCCGTAGCCCACTGAGCGACAATTAGGACTCCCAACATGATAATCAAGCCAACTGTTCCGGCGAATATCTGTCTTAAAAGTGTTATTTGGCCGGATAATCTCTTTTGCTTAAGTAGTCCATCTTCTGCGGCTCTCTTCGCCTCATTGGCTTCTTTAGTTGCTTTTTCAGCTAGTTCGAGAGCTTCGGCTAGTTCCATTTCTCTTTTTACAGCTTCTTTTCGATCTTTAAAGAAAGCTAGAAAATATCTTTCTTCGGTATTTCTAATGTCACACACATTTGCTGATACTGGTGTGAGGTTTCCGTCTGCTTTAACTGCTTCTAATTCTCTCCAAGCACCCATAATTGTGCTAGTTCTTACTTTGCCGCCATTTGCTTTTTCTACATATGAAGATACATTTGTCCTGTGTTCTCTGGCTATTTGAGGTGGCATTAAAGAGCGAACATCTATACCGATCATCGATGCTTGGCTTGGATATTCGAATAAAGCAACTGCCGGGCCATTAGCATATAAAATTTCTATGTCTCCGCTCCCGTCTGTTGGCACACTTCCAATAACCATCGCAATCTGTGCTCTTTCTCCAATATACTGCATGGTTTCCATTACATTCATACAAAAACCTCCTTTATTGTGTATAAATAGGTTCATATACGAACTTTTATTTATTTCTCCTGCACTATCAGTCTGCCGGGATTTCCAAGCATTTCTTTTGCCTCTAAACCAAACTTTGCCACGGCGAAAGACACAATCCTTTTCATTATTGAGGAGTTGCCTGTTATTACGACAAATGGTGTGTCTCGTTTAGAACAAGCATCTATCATAATGTCTGTGACATCTTCGTGTTTTACGCCGTGAAGATCAATCATTCTTCGCTCTCCATTCTAACACAAATCTTTTCAGATTCACGGATTGATCTTTGGGCATCCTGATCGTCCATTCCGAATCTGGGTTCAAAACCCATCCGAACCCAAGTTGTACTATCTTGCCTGCCGTCTGAATGTGTGACTTCAACCGTATAAGATTCTGTGAGATTATTATAAGAGCACACAGCAGTAAAATCGCCATTAGTTTCTTTCCATTCGATCATTCTTCTCTCCTAAAAAGGTGTTAGGTAACCACCCACCTAACCGAGCAATAATGCTCCCACCCGCAGATTAGCAATCGTGGAGTTTATCTCTCTCCCGCTTCATCCTTACAATCGGGGCAACTTCATTGATAGAATTATATCACAGAGTAGTTTTCATTGTTCATTCTCCTTAATCTCACGATAAGCGCCCACAGTTTCAGGGAAGAGATCTGTAGCAATCTCAAGACAAGCCTCTGCGACTTTTTGGATTTCCCATTGTGCCCCCATATGCGTTCGTAGGTCAATGAACTTGAGAAGATTCGATAAGTTAACTGTTCCATAATATTTTGTATATAGGTTCTGCGGCAAAACTCCCCTCGCTTGTTCCCGACAAACGCCTGCTTCGATGAGTTGATTAAACAAAACAAGTGAATCTGCGTTGTGTGCTGCAACTAGTTCAGAAGCAGTTGTCGAATGAATCCATTCACCAAACTTTGGATGATTTTCGTCTTCTGCATTCATCACAGGATTGATTAGTTCTTCGGCATTTGATGCCTGTCTATTGCTTTTATGTTGAGTCCTGAACTCCTTTGGTTCATAAAATTCTATGCCTACATCGGTATATCTGCGAGAGATCTCATTATAACTCCACGTTCGGTGGCGGTGATGTTGAGATCGGACATACAAAGGCACAGTAAAGCGAAAAGTAATCCCACAATGTTCCAAAGTGCTGGTATGCTTGTGTCGGATCAAATAGCGGATAAGTTTCTTATCTCGCTGGTCAAGTTCGCTCTTTTCGACACCAAAAGAGACACGAGCGCTGTTTACGACTGTTAGATCTGTTCCGCTGTGTGCGACATAATCGACAAAGCCGATTCCATCACCATATAGTTCAATTGATTTCTGATACATATTTCTCCCATAAAATTTCGTAAATGTAGTTTGTAGTCATAAGGACTAAATGCAGTAAAAGTGTAAAACCAGTAGCCTCTTTTATATCACCCGTCATCAAATAAGTCAAGAGGTAAGTTAAAGAAACTGAGACAACTCTCCAAACAACTACCTTTTTGATAGTTGTCATTAAATCCTCTTTGGCGAGTCTGAGAAGCGAACTTCGATATTGGGAAACTGGCTCTTAACATAATCAGTCCATTCGACCTCATTCATAAAAAACACTTCGTTTTCATCTTGAATAACCGCCCATTTGCCTGCTTCACGAAGAATGTCGATCTTATTGATCACCATGACGGTAGCACCATTTATATTTGCGGCCTTCTGCAAATTATTAATATTCAGCCAGTTACACTGACGGGGGCGACCTGTTGTGGCTCCAAACTCCGAACCAAGTTCTTGGATGCGGCTGAAAATGCTAGATTTACCTTGGAATCGCTTGGCTCCGACATAAGTATCGTATGCCTTAGCAACTCCAAAAACATTTCGAATAGCCTGCGGTGGAACTCCATTTAGAAGAGCACCAGCAGTTGTACAATGAGAAGATGTAACATAAGGATAGTCACCCCAATCAACATCCAAACCAAAACCCTGTGCTCCTTCGAAGAGAATTACTGGCTCTGTATCTCCGTTATAAAGCTCTTCGTACATATTGACCAAATATCCGCTATGTACAAGATCGGCATGATTTCGAGCAAGAATACCGCAGCGGTCGTACTTATCTCGGTAAGCGGGGCCGTTTCCTTGCTTTGTAGTACCGATACGAGTATCACGGCTGTCTTCGTTTATGTGGTGTTCTGTGATGATATGGGCATTTTCTGCGATATATACCAGACCCTTTGTCTGAATACCGACAGCATGGAGCATGCGGATCTCGGCATTAAACTGCTCCAGATTTACGACACAGCCACTTCCAATAATGCTCTTAATACCAAAAAAGACACCAGCAGGAATATGATGTGTAATAAATTTCTTGTTGTTGTGGTAGATTGTGTGTCCCGCATTACATCCTCCATTGTATCGAATACAATGTGTATAATCACCTGTTTTGAGTAGGTGATGGGTTACTTTTCCCTTACCTTCATCTCCGTAGGAAAGTCCTACGACGACATCTGCTAACATAAAAAACCTCCAAAGTCGATATAAGAATACCAAAACTTTGGAGGCTTGTCAAGTTGTATTACTTGATTTCTTCAATTAATTTTTTGAGATCCATACCAGCACAATCAATCTTGCTTTTGGTGCAGTGATAGTGATGGACGATACCAGCAAACTTGCCATAAACTACATTCTGCTCGTATTTTGTAGAAACATCTCCGTTCTCATCAAGTGGAGTAGCCCACTCAACATTAGTAGAAGCTTCGATGGCCTTCCAAAGTGCCTGAGCGGCTTGGATCTGTACTGGGTAGAAACCCAAGAATGGATCAAGTTTTCCGCCTTGTACGACTGCATTTTCGATAATTGGCCGCTCTCCAAAACCATTTCTCTTATACCAAGCCTGATGTTTGGTATAGTAAGCATTGGAGATCTCAACACCGACAGAAGCACGATTTACTCGCTCAGAAGAACCATGCCAAGCACCGTGTTGCATATCGAGGGTCTGAAAGATAGTTCCGTCATTATCGATAAGGAAATGTACGGAAATACCTCGCTTATTGAGAACATCCGAGCAACGAGTGCTATCAAGGCAGACATCCCAGTGATTTACAAAAAGACGGATTGGTCGCTTTGCTCTACCTGAATAATCATAATAATTTCCGGGCTTTGCTGTAAGACCACCTTTCTCAGACCATAGAACAACCTTGTCCCACTCGATAGGAATGAAGTTGCCTCCATATACGAGATAATTGGAGTATGTCCGATCTACTGGCTTGTAGTCATCAATATCTTCTTGTCTCTCAGTCCAGATACGACGAAAAGTTGCGGGACCGCAAAGTCCGTCAGCTTTAAGGCCATTATCTTTCTGCCATTTCTTAATAGCTCTTACTAGTTTATCATCAAAATATTTTTCACCGAACCAACTTGGATCCCATCCTAGTTGGGTTGCCGATGATCTGTTATAAAAATCTTTATCCATCTTTGTTATCCTTTTATTGGGTTATGACTCCCACTACATAATTATCACAAATAATACTAATCTCCTCATAAATATCAGTTTTTATTTGCTGTATCATCTTGGCATCAACTACAATTCTGTCTCCAGCATTTAGCTCGAAACGAACATCGTCTGCCGCTGATACAACAGTCACTACTTGATAAGGATCTTCTTTCTTTTTATAGTCATCTGGTAGGAGAACCAGAGACTCTTCTGAACTCTGGTCTTCCTTTCTGATCTGAATATGTCGTTGTACTGGTCTAAAATTCACTATTCCTCCTAGATTTCGCAGTATTCGCCGTCACAGAACTTAGTACCTGCACCGCCTTCGTTTGTATCAAATCGCTGGACTGGTGTAATCTTTGCAGCCATTTCCTCATATTGCTCTTTTGTGATCGCTTCGTATGGTGCTTGTGTATAACCAGTTTCGCTGTATCGCAAGAAACTAACGGCTTTTAGGCGGCTTTCATACATTTCCAAAGCGGTCTTAATTTGATCTTCCTCATGACCTTGGAAAGTAACAGTTACGGAAACCGAGTTATCAGCCCAATAATGCTGGTATTGTGCTGCAATTTCCAACTGCTCCCACATTGTAGCATCTTTCTTGCCCTTTGTAAAGTGTTCTTCATGAACTGGGAAAGAAACACACATAGTATTGGGAGAATAAGCATCTTCTTCGATGTGATATCCAGCCTCTTCAAGTGTTGGTAGAAGCTCAGAATCCTTGCCGAAACGGATACGACGGATGTAGTATTCGTCTTCTGGATAGTGAATGCCGGGTGTAGAACCATTAAGAAGAGAAACTGTTCCAGAAGGCTTGATAGAAGTCATGCGAACGGACTTTGGAATACATAGCCAGTTAGAGAATTCTTCATCAAGTACCTTTACCGCCTCATATGCCTTATCAGACCATTCGAGCATAGCACGACGACCGAACTTGTTGAATGCCTGTACGACACCGGACTGGGAAAGCCCAATACGGCGGTTCTTTAGCATTTTAGCATTTGTTTCAGGCCAATGGGTATTAGAGAGAGTGATGGTCTTTCCGTACAAATAAGCAATCTTTAGAGTCTTCATGTAGTCCTCAAAAGAGTCGTGCTTTGCTGGGAAAGTCTCCACCAAACAACACAATTCAGCATCTTCCAACTGCTGCTCGACACAAGGGTTGAAACCAGCGACATTTAGGTCATCGTAGCGGAGTCCGTCCTTGAAACGTCCGTGAGTACGGGCATTATCAAGCCAGATATATCCGGGTTCTCCGTTCTTCTGGGACTGCTGGGCATGCCAAGAGTAGTCCATACCAACAACCGCATGGAAAGAGTTATTAGAACCCCAACGATGGTGATAAAGCTTTTCCTGATCGTTCTTCATCTCAAGATAATGAGTATCATCGTGAGCACCAATAGCCAAAGCAGCCGAACGACGGACATTTCCAGCGACTACACAGCGGCCAATGAGGTTTTCTGTATCAACGATGGTTACAGAGTCGATAAGATCCCCAATTTTCTCAGAATATAGCTCAGTCAAAGAATCGTGTAGCTCTTTGAGCGGTCCGGCACCGCTAGAAGTACCTCCAAAGCCGTGAATAGGTTCTCCGGGGCCGCGAATAGCTCCATAATCAAACTGAGGGACTTTACCGCCAAGCAAAAAACCGTTTAGAAGTATATGTACGGAGTTTACCCAGCCTTCACGACTGTCGTCAATGACGAGAACATCGTTGGTGTATTTTGGCTCTGTGATGGTTAGAGTGCCAGCACCGAGAGTATCGAAGCCAACACCAATACCGAGCATAAGAGCATCCATCATCCAAGCGAATAAATAGCCGCCCTTTGTGTTGATTTCTTTTGTGGAGCGGAAAGCACAATTAAAAAGTCCTGCGGCTGTGCGTTCTTCTACAAACTTTGTACCCATCATCCACAAACCACGACCGGGTGGAGTCCATTTTAGGTTGAAAAGGCGGTCATAGGCTTCCTTGGCGGTTGCCTGTGCTTTGGCATCGTTCCACTCAAGTCCCAAGTGATATACATGCTGTTTCTGCATGTCGAACATGCCCTCAATAACACGACGGCAGGTCTGCCACCATTCTTCCGTACCCTCTTCTCCTGTTACAAATTCGCTACACCTACGAGCATATGTCCGCTTAAATGTAACATATCCCACAGGACCCCAAGGAACCTCTTTATCCATATATGGCAGAATAAACTGCTCTGACAACTTGAATTTTCTAATATTTGGCTTCATGCTTTACTCCCTGATTTTACTAGCTTAGAATATTTTTGTTTTAGTAGATTACTTTGCATCGCTGATGTCAAACTGACCGGATTTAGCGGGGTTGTGACTGGATTTGCCTGTGGCGGTGCAAATTTAATCCCGACATTGCTTGTATCCATAAAAATAGGATACACCATACCATCCGGGCCATTTCTATTTTTAGCAATAAAAATGCGTCCGGTGTTGGCTTGTTTATCTTCGACTGTTCTGGAAACTGAAAAGATTAGATCTGCTACGAAGCACTTAGAAAATGCTTCACTAATAGACTCCATTGTAACGACTTCTGCATTTAGACCAGATCTATTAGTCTGGGAAGCAGTCCATACAGGGCAATCAAACTCGTTTGAAATGCCTCGCATCTCTTCATATATAGATTCCAATTCGTTCCTTTTCTCTTTTCTTACAACAGTTGGTCGTAAAAGGTCGCC
>Ga0208644_1000566_pt1 | contig 32358 bp, 48 predicted proteins | sample VirMetDEL_Nov_18_FD_184517 | JGI IMG/M metagenome (GOLD analysis project Ga0208644, IMG submission 184517) | Aqueous microbial communities from the Delaware River and Bay under freshwater to marine salinity gradient to study organic matter... | ecosystem: Environmental > Aquatic > Marine >...
AAGAAAGCAGGAACTAGCAGAAGTAAAAAGAAATCTACTATAAGTGCTAAAGCTTATAAAGATATGCAGAATAACTGGGGCAAAAAGAAGAAGAAAGCTTAAATGTCAAAAGCTAGTATAGATCAAATAAGAGAAGCAGCAGAAGCTGATCTCTTAACGTTTATTAAGTTAGTAGCTCCTCACTTAATGTTAGGTGCTATTCACGAAGAATTAATACAATGGTGGCAACGTCAAGATGCTAAACAAAACCAATTAGTATTACTTCCTCGAGGACACATGAAGTCTAAGTTGATTGCTTATAGAACTGCATGGTGGATTACAAAGCATCCTGAAACAACTATACTCTATGTTTCTGCTACTGCTGACTTAGCTGAAAAACAACTATATGCAATTAAGCAGATTCTAGATAATCCAATCTACAGACGTTACTGGTCAGACATGATACACCCAGAAGAAGGTAAACGTGAAAAGTGGGCAGTTGCTGAGATTGCTGTAGACCATCCACAAAGAAAACTAGAAGGAATTAGAGATGCTACTTGTAAGGCAGTTGGACTTACTTCAAATACTACTGGCTTCCACGCTGATGTCGTTGTTCTTGATGACATTGTTGTGCCTGGTAACGCTTATACTGAAGATGGAAGAGACAAAGTATCAGCAGCTTATAGTCAACTGGCTTCCATTGAAAATCCTGGTGCTTATGAGTGGGTTGTTGGTACTCGTTATCACCCCAGAGATATTTATGATACTATGATTAACATGAAAGAAACTCTTTATGATGATGAGGGAGAGTTAGTATCAGAAGATCCAGTCTATGAATTATTCCAAAGAGTTGTAGAAACCAATGGTGAGTTTTTATGGGCTAAAAGAACAAGAGAAGATGGTAAAGCTTTTGGATTTGATGCTAAAGAACTAGCACGAATCAAAGCTAAGTATGTAGATAATACTCAGTTCTATGCTCAATATTATAACAATCCAAATAGTAATGAGACAGCTCGTATCAATGCAGATAACTTTCAATATTATGATAGAAATGTTCTACAAAATAAAGAAGGTGATTGGTACATGCGAGATCGTAAACTTAATGTGTATGCAGCAATCGACTTTGCGTTCTCATTAAGGAAGAAAGCTGACTATACAGCGTTAGTTGTTGTAGGAGTAGATCATCAAGGGAACTTCTATGTTTTAGACATAGATCGATTTAAAACAGAACGTATTGTAGATTATTATAATCACATTCTTACAGCATGGCAGAAGTGGGGCTTTAGAAAACTTAGAGCTGAAACCACAGTAGCTCAACAAACGATTGTTAAAGAGCTAAAAGAAAGTTACTTAAAGCCTAATGGTATACCTCTTTCTATTGAAGAGTTTAGACCTACTAGACATTTAGGTGACAAAGAAGAACGTGTAGGTGCAGTGCTTGAACCTAAGTATGACAACTTACAAGTATGGCATTATAAAGGTGGTAATTGTCAATCATTAGAAGAAGAATTAGTCATGACTCATCCACCTCATGACGACATAAAGGATGCTCTATCAAACGCTATAGCTATAGCTGTGATTCCTAAACAGCGAGTAGGAGCTTTTAGTGTAGGTAGAAATATAGTAACACACTCACGCTTCGGTGGTGTATCTTATTAATAAGGAATAACTATGGCAGGTAAAGTAGCAGAAATCAAAAGGTTATTAGAAGGAGATAGTTTAGCTACACAGCTTTCTCATCTTTACAATAACTGGTGGATTCAAAGACAAGACAAAGAAGAAGAGTGGAGAGAGTTAAGAAACTATCTATTTGCAACTGATACAACTAAAACAACTAACTCTAAACTTCCTTGGAAAAACAAAACAACACTTCCTAAACTAACTCAGATTAGAGACAATCTTCATGCTAACTACATGGATGCTTTATTTCCTAATGACAACTGGATGAAGTGGGAAGGTTATAACTTAGAAGATTCTACTAAGAAAAAACGTAGAGCTATTGAGTCTTATCTTAAAACTAAACTAAAAGAATCAGGCTTTAGAGAAACAGTATCACAATTAGTATATGATTACATTGACTATGGTAACTCTTTTGCTGAAGTAACGTATGTAAATGAAGAGCATACTGATCCTACATCAGGTGATGTTATTACTACTTATCGTGGTCCTAGATTACTAAGACTTTCTCCTTTTGATGTTATCTTTAATCCTACGGCTGTTTCTTTTGCAGAGTCTCCTAAGTTTACTCGTTATATAAAAACAGTAGGTGAATTACAGAAAGATCTTAAATATAGACAAGATCTTAACTATGATGAAGATGCTGTTCAAAGAGCTATGGAAATTCGTAAGAGTATTTCTTCATTTAGACAAGAAGATGTTAATAAAGCAGAAGCCTATCACATTGATGGTTTTGGATCTTTACAAGAATATTATCAATCAGGCTTAGTAGAAATACTAGAGTTTGAAGGTGACATTTATGATCAACAAGAAGGTGAACTTTTAGAACGTAAATTAATTACTATTATGGATCGTTCTATAATTATTCGTAATATGGATAATCCTTCTTACTTAGGTAAAGATAATAAACATCATGTAGGTTGGAGAAAACGTCCAGACAACTTATATGCTATGGGTCCTTTAGATAATCTAGTTGGTATGCAGTATCGAGTAGATCATTTAGAGAACTTAAAAGCTGATGCACTAGACTTAACTATACATCCACCGATTGCAATTAAAGGTGATGTAGAACCATTTGAATGGGGTCCTGAAGCTACAATTCATATTCCTGAAGATGGTGATGTAAGTATGATGCCTCCTAACCCTGCTGCTTTTCAAGTTAATAATGAAATAGCTGCTATATTAGCTATTATGGAAGAAATGGCAGGAGCTCCTAAAGAAGCTATGGGCTTTAGAACTCCAGGTGAAAAAACAGCATTTGAAGTACAACAACTACAAAATGCTGCAGGCAGAATATTCCAACATAAAATTAACCAATTCGAGGTTGAGTTCTTAGAACCAATCTTAAATACCATGTTAGAAGTTTCTAAACGTAACATGGACATTGTCGAGGTTTCTCGTGTAATGGATGATGATCTTGGTGTTGCCGACTTCTTATCTATTACTAAAGAGGATATTACAGCTAAAGGTAAGCTCCGTCCTATCGGTGCTCGTCACTATGCTGCAAGAGCTCAACTTGTACAGAATATGATTGGTGTCTTTAATAGTCCTATGGGACAACTTATATCTCCTCATATCTCAGCTAAACGTTTAGCTAATATGATTGAAGAGTATATGGGCTTTGAACAATATGAATTTATTAAAGATAACGCTGCTGTATTTGAACAAGCTGAGACTCAACAATTAGTTAATCAAGTTCAACAAACATTACGAGCTCAACAGGCAGAACCTGGTTTAGAAGAAGCTCAAATGGGAGATCAAGTGGCAGCCCTACAAGAAGGGCAAACCCCACAAGAACCTCAAGTTTAACTTGACTTTTTAAACAATTTATGGTATACTATTATATATGGATCTAAAATCAGATAAAGCTAAGTCGCTTACTAAAGATCAAGTATTTAGAGAGATAAAAGATTATCTAACAGAACAGATTGAGTTGTCAAGACGTAAATCTATAGATGAAGATAATTTCTCTTTACCTTCATGGTCTGAATATCAAGCATTCCAACTTGGCTTTCAAAAAGCTTTTACTAAACTATATAATCTTATTCCTGACCAAGGAGAAAAATAATGGCTGAAGATAATAATAATACACAACAAGTTTCTGAGTCGACTACCCAAGAGGCTCAACAAGCAGATACTTCTACCCCGAAGTTTGAGATTCCGACAGAAGCTCTAGACTTTGTAGGAGAAGGTAAGAAATACAAATCAGCAGAAGATGCGTTAAAGTCAGTTCCTCATGCACAAGAGCATATCAAAACCCTAGAGGATGAGATGGCTCAGTTGAAGGAAGAACTAACAAAACGTAAAACTACTGAAGAGTTATTAGATGAATTAAAGTCTGGCATTCAACCAACAGAGGCTACCCCTCAAGGTGTTGAACTTGATCAAGATAGAATAATGCAGTTAGTTAATCAAACTCTTGAGCAAAAAGAAAAGCAATCTAAAGCTAAGCAAAATGCACAAACAGTAGCTAATAAGTTTACTGAACAGTATGGAGCTCAAGCTGAATCTGCTTATACTCAAATTGCTAAAGATGCAGGACTAACTGTAGAACAACTTAATAACTTAGCTGCAACATCTCCTAATGTTGTTATGAAGCTTGCAGGATTTGAAACTAAATCTACACCAGTAGGTAAACCTTCAAGTTCTATTAATACACAAGCTTTAGGATCAACAAAGCCAACTGAGCTTTCAGCTAGAGTACCTAAAGGTGCTTCTACTAAAGACATGTTAGCTGCTTGGAATAATGCAGGTGAGAAAGTTAAATCTCAATTATAATAAGGAAATATTATGTCACAATTAACTAGCAATACTACAGCTTTTATTGAAGCTCAACAGTATTCACAGTTTATTCTTGAGAACTTACACGACTATCTATTGCCAGAAGGTATGTGGAGAGACGTAACTGACTTCGGTTCAGGTACAACTCTTAACATCAAGACAGTAGGTACTGTAACTCTTCAAGATGCTGCTGAGGATACTCCTCTTAACTTCTCTCCTATTGACACAGGTAACTTAACACTTGCTATTACTGATTATATTGGTGATGCTTGGAAAGTTTCTGATGACCTTCGTGAAGATGGTTCTCAAGTAGATACACTCATGGCGATGCGTGCTATGGAATCTACTCGTGCCTTAGGTGAAAACCATGAAACTAAATTCTTAGCTGCTGCTAACAGTGCTCACACTGCTGCTAACGCTAACTTAGTAAATGGTCGTCCACATCGTTGGGTTGCAGGTGGAGCAGGTGCTTCTACTCGTAACATGACATTAGATGATATCATCGCTATGAAATTAGCATTTGATAAAGCTAATGTTCCATCAGGTGGTCGTCTTGCTATTGTAGACCCAGTTGTTGAAGCTACATTGAACAGCTTACAAAACTTAGTAAACGTATCAAACAACCCAATGTTCGAAGGTATCGTAACAGAAGGTTTTGCTCGTGATCATAAGTTTGTAAGAAACATCTTTGGTTTTGACATCTACACTTCTAACTTCTTACCATCATTAACATCTACAGAAGCTATCGATGGCTCAGGCTATGGCTTAGCTAATGATACAGGTGAAATTGGTGACAAGGCTAACGTATTTATGTGTGTTGCTGATGACTCTTGCAAGCCAATCATGCACGCATGGAGACGTGCTCCTAAAACAGAAGGTTGGAGAGATCAAGAAGAAAGAGCTGACAAGTATCAAGTTACTTCTCGCTTTGGTTTCGGTGCTCAACGTGTAGATACACTTGGTGTTATTTTAACTGACGAAGCTACATACTAATAGGGAGACGAAACAATGAGTTATGAAATTGATGCTAAACGTGGAGTAGCTAACCACTACGGAGCTAGAACAACAGATGGCAGTAAAGGTGCTCAAACAGCATCTACAGGTATTATCAAAAGAGCCCAATGGGATTTCTCTTATGATAATCTTCCTGCTTCTGGAACTAGCAATTTACAATATGTTATTCCTGCAAACGCAACAGTTGTTTCAGCTAAGTTATATGTTGATGTAGCATTTACTTCTACATCTACTACAACAGACTTAGTTGTTGGATTGTATACTTCTGCAGGTTCTGCTATTGATGCTGATGGTTTAGTTTCTGCATCAGAAGCTACACAAACAGCTATTGGCACTGCAGGTAACGTTGTTACTGGTGCAGGTGCTTTAGTAGGTAAAACAATCGGTGCTACTGCAGGAGAAGTTGTAGTTGCTCCTACAGTTGACGATTTACTTACAGGTAAAGCTCGTCTTGTCGTTGAATACGTTTACGACAAAAACTAATTAGGATAGGGGTCTTCGGACCCCTCCTAATCTTTTAGGAATATATATTTATGACAATACAACATAACATTATCACAGATCCAGATATACATGAGCCTAAGGGTGTAGCAGCAGCTACAAGTGGTAAAGTATATATTTCTAATGGATCAGGATCAGGTGCATGGACATATCCTCCAGGTAAAGCTCATGCTGAAATCTATATATCAGGTGGAACAACAACACATACATTAGCAGGTGCTTCTGCTTATTCTTTACTTAATCCAAGTGGAGAGTGGACTGCTTCAGGTAATGAAGACATTCTTACAGTAACTCCAGGTAGTGGTATTATTACTCTTAACCAAGCAGGACATTACTTAATAACCTTTTGGATTAACTTTACAACAACAGCTATTGCTTCAGGATCTGCTTATAACTTTAAGTATGCTCTTGATGGCTCAGTAGGAACTAGATTAAGTTCTGTTGTTAAACCTACTAATGGTGTTGATACACTAATATTATCATCAACAGGTACACTAGCAGCAACAGCAGGTCAAACCCTATCAATATTTGTAAGTGGAGACGGAACTTCTTCAGGACAGAATATTACTCCTACTGAAGCAGGTTTAGTTGCTCTATTCTTAGATTAGGAAATAAATTATGGCTAAAATGACACTACTTGAAATGGTACAAGACATCATGTCAGATATGGATTCTGATGAGATTAATAGTATTAATGATACAGTTGAAGCTCTTCAAGTAGCACAGATTATTAAATCAACATACTATAATATTATAGATGGTAGAGACTTTCCTTTTTTATATGAAACATTTCAATTAGAATCAAGTGGTACAAACACTAGACCTACTCACATGGGTTTACCTGAAACCATTATTGATCTTAAAACAATTAATTATAACTGTAGAAAACTTACAGATACTAAAGACAAATACAAAGAGATTCTTTATAAAACACCTGAAGACTTTCTTTATATCTTAAATCAAAGAAATAGTTCAGAATCTAAAGTTACTACTGTAACTGATACTACAGGTATCTCTCTATTGATTTATAATGATAGAAGTCCTCAATACTTTACTTCATTTGATGATGACAACCTTGTATTTGATTCTTATGATAGTGCTGTTAATACTACTTTAGTAGCAGCTAAAACACAATGTCATGGTAAACGATCAGTAGCCTTTACATTGTTAGATACATTTACACCTGATTTACCAGTGCAAATGTTTACATACTTACTTGCTGAAGCTAAATCAACTGCTTTCTTAACACTTAAACAAATGGCTAATCAAAAAGCAGAACAAGTATCTATATCTCAAAAACGTAGAATGTCTCAAGATGCTTGGAGATTAAAGAATGGAATTACATATCCAAACTATGGTCGAAAAGCAGGAGTGAAAGGAAAGCCTAATTACTAATGACACAATTAACAAGCAACACTCAAGCATTTGTTCATAAAGAACAATATGGTAAATCAACTAAGAAAAGGAAGACTGCTATGAAAACTATGAAAAAACCTATGCCTAAAAAGAAACCAATGAAGAAAATGGGTAAACCTAAAAAACAAGGATACTAAAATGGGACTTTCTAAAAAACAAATGCAAGACATTATAGATAACTTTGGTGAGTATGAAGAAGATGCTCCTGCTCCTTCAAACTTTAAAAGTCCTAAAGAAGCAGCAGAAGACTCTATAGAACGTACTAATCAAGTAAGAAAAGACGAAGAAGAACGTAGAAAGAAAATGAAAGGTAAATAATGGATACATTCACAACTCCGAATGGTAAGGAATTAAAGATAGTTAATGCCCCTGGCACAGGTCATTATAAAATACAATTTACACAAGGTGGAGAACTTCCACAAGAACTAACAGGTTTCTATACCTCTAGTGCTGTAGCACAAGTAGCTGTTCGTAACTATCTTTTAAATAATAAAGATAGGTTTGAAAAGAAAGCAGAAAATAAGAAGTTTGTTAATGAACTAAAACAGTCATTAAAAGAAAAAGAACAACCTACCGAGGAATAATAAGTGGCAGCAAAAACCGAGAAAGTCTTTAGATCCTTTGTTAAAGGTCTAATTACAGAGGCTAGTCCTCTTACATTTCCAGAAAATGCTTCTATTGATGAGCAGAACTTTGTTCTCAATAGGGATGGCTCTCGTTCTCGTAGACTAGGTTTAGACTATGAAGGTACTTACGCTAAGACATCTACAGGTTTAACAGCAGATGATATTAAAGAAGGTAAGCAATCTTTTCATAGATGGGATACACCTAGTGGTACTTCCTCTATAGCTATAGGAGTAGTTCGTGTTAAAAACAAACTATGGTTTGTTGATTTACTTACTTCTGCTCCTAGTGCTAATTTACTTAATAGTGGTAATCCTATTACAATAACAGGATTATCAAATAACAATATAGAAACATCTACACTTAATAATCAATTAATTATTGTAGGTAAAGATCTAGATAAACCTGTTGTTTTATCTTATGATTATACAACAGATACAGTATCTCAAAGAACTGTAGATATTAAAGTTCGTGATATATGGGGTCTTGATGATAGTTTAGAAGATGATGAAAGACCTGCTACTTTATCAGATGAACATAAATATAATCTTCGTAATCAAGGTTGGAATGAAAACATTGTTACTAAGGGTGGAGGAGATGCTCTTGATGAAACCTTTACAGCATTAAGTGCATATCCAAGTAACTCAGATCAATGGACTCTTGGTAAGATCAGTAATTCTTCTGATGCTGATTATGAAAAGTTTGATCCTGAAGTATTAGAAAAGAACTCTCAATCTAGATATTCTGTATCAAGAGGTTCTATTGTTATAGATGCTTTTGATAGAGGCTCTTCTAGAGAAGCAGGAACAGATGTTACAGGTTTAAATTCTGATACAGAAACAGGTAATATATCTACTGTAGCTTCTTATGCTCAACGTATTTTCTATTCAGGTATAGATTCAACTGTTACAGATGGTGATGCTAAGTCTCCTAATTATTCAGGTTATATTTTCTTTACTAAAGTTGTAACTTCAGATAGTGACTTTGGTAAATGTTATCAAGAAGCAGATCCTACAGATCCTGGTATTAATGACATTATTGATTCAGATGGTGGTACTATTCAGATACCAGAAGCTACTCGTATTGTTAAAATAGCTTCCTCACAGTCTTCTTTACTTGTGTTTGCAGAAAATGGTATATGGGAAATCTATGGAGACACGGGAGGCTTTATTGCTTCTTCTTTCCAAGCTAATAAGATTTCTACTAATGGTATCTTTAATGCTAACTCTGTTGTTAATATCAATGGTAACTTTATGTATTGGTCTAAAGCAGGTATCTACACTTTAGTAACAGATGCTGCTTCTGGTCGATTTAGAGCTGAGACTATATCTCTAACAACAATACAAACTTTGTTTTTACAAATACCTGATATAGGTAAAAATAACTGTAAAGGATTCTATGATGAAAAAGAAAATAGAGTACGTTGGTTATATAATGATGCAGATGACATTACTTATACGAACAATAATTATATAAATAGATATACTAAGGAACTTGTATTTGATTTAACACTCCAAGCTTTTTATACTAATGTATTTAGTCAGTTAGCTACAAGTTCTCCTTATGTTGCTGATTATATTGAAGTACCTGGCTATGCTATATCCAGTTTTGATGAAGCTGTTTTAGTAACAAATGGTAATACTGTTATTGATAGTAATAGTGACACAGTAGTTACAACAGAAGATCTTTTACTTAATAGAAGTTCTCAGTTTAGTTATCTAACGATTGCAGGTACAAACTTTACTATATCTAAATTTAATAACTTAACATTTAAAGACTGGGTAACAGAAGATGGTACTGGTGCTAATTATAGCAGTTATCTTGTAACAGGTTATGAATTATTTAATGATGTAATGAGAGATAAACAAACTCCTTATATATTCTTTTATTTTAATCGTACTGAAGATGGGTATACAGCAGACGGAGCTAATTTAATATTAAATAACCAATCCTCTTGTAAAGTACAAGCACAATGGAACTGGGCTAATAGTGCTAATAGTGGTAAATGGGGTAACGAGTTTCAAGCTTATAGACTATTAAGAAACTATATACCTAGTGGATCAGGTGATCCCTTTGACTATGGTGATGGAGTTATTGTAACTAAAAGTAAACTTAGAGGTTCAGGTAAAACATTAAGTATTAAGATAAGTTCAGAAGAAGGAAAAGATATGAAATTATTAGGGTGGGCAGTTCCTGCTACAACAACTTCAGTAGTTTAATGAGAGTATTATACGAAGAAAAAGATAATGGTTTTATAGGATTAAGTTGGGAACCTACCCTAAAAGTATGGATTCTTCATATAGATTGTAAAGAGTGGAGTAAAGAAACTTATAAAAGATATAAAGAAATAGGTCAAATGATTCGAGAAGAATTAAAGAAAAAAGGTATTACAGAAGTTTATGGACTATCTGAAACACCTAAAGAAGTTAAGTTTAACAGAATGTTTGGGGGTGAGGTTCTTCCTTATATTGTATATGATTCAGAAGGAAAACCTAATTATTTAGTTAAAGGAGTATTATAAGTGGGTAAGGCAGTCAAAACAGTAGCAACAGTAGCAGCCATTGGTTTTGGTGGATATGCTGCTTTTGGTCTATCAGGACCAGGTTTTGGTTACATGGGATCAGGTCTAGGAAGCTTTGGTAAATTAGGATTAGCTGCTAAAACTTTAACAGCTTCTAAAGCTCTTTCAATAGCAGGTCTGGGTTTACAAGTTGCTTCTGCTGTCCAACAAAGAAAATATGCAGGAAAAGCAGCTAAATTTGAAAGCCAAAGAGCAGATGCAGCTAGACGATTAGAAGAATCAAGACGAAGACAAAGTGATGTAGCTGCTCGACAACAAAGATTAGCTGCTATTAGAGAACAACGTATTCGAACAGGTCAAATTACAGCAGCAACTGGAGGAGCACAATTAGGCTTAGCAGGTACCTCTGGATTTACTGGAGCAGTAGGAAGTTTATCTACTCAAGCTGCCGCTAACATAGGACAAATAAATGTTGCTCAAGGTTTTGCTAGAGAGCAAAGTGGATATAGCCAACAAGCTGCCTCTGCTGCCTCTCAAGGAGCTTTAGCAGGAGCACAAGCTCAGGGATGGAGTCAGATGTTCTCATTAGCTACAAATATGGGTGGAGCAAGTAAAAACTTATTTAACGCATTTGATTTAAAAGCAAAGGTATAGTGAATGGATTATAGTAATAGCTTTAGAATACCTAAAGAGGCAGGAAAACCTCAACTTTCAGAAGATCAAGCCTCTGATACAGCCTTATATACTGCAGGTTCTTATCCACAAACTAATGATCTTTATCAAGATTATGAAAGAATTTACAATGAATTATTAGATAAAGGGTATTCAGAGTCTGTAGATTTAGCTAATCAAGCTTATAGAGATGAACAAGAAAGAAATAGTAAAGGTATTGTAGCTACTATTATTGAAGACCCAGAGATGCCTGTTGAACAGAAAAAAGCTATTGTTGAGATGTATAAAGACAAAGGTTTTATATCTGATAATATTAAGAATAAGTTTATGGAAAACCTAGGTATTTTAGATCTAGGTGATTCTGAAACAGACACAGAAGCTCAAACAGAATTATCAAAAAGCATTAAAACTAAATCAATTCAAGAAGACTATAATAAGTTTGAGTTTTCAATGCAAGATGGTTATGATAAATCTATTGCAGCTTTAGCTTCAGGTAAGAAACCAGAACCTTCTGCTGATCAAGACAAGTTTTCTTTAAGTGAAATGAATGATCGCTTTAAGAAGTACATGGCAGAAGCAGGTAAAAACTATGAAGAAGGTATTGTAAACTTCTCTAAACAACTCTTTGCTGAAGGTTTAAGTGTAGCTAATTTTATCTCTGCTCTTCCTTACTTTGCATCTGACATTTATGAAACTATATATGAAGCAGAGTCTTCAGGTAAAGAATATGAAAACTATAGACAGGCAAGAGATGCTGCTCATAAAAAACTAGATAAAACTGTAGTAGCTGACATAATGCTAGGACAATATGCAGAGTCTTTAGGGGTGGCAGAACAGTATGAAAACTCTTTAATTAATAAAGGGCTTACTAAACTTGATGAAAAGATAACAGAACTTACAATTACTATAGCTGACTTTAATAAAGAAACAAATAAACTTTATGCTGATAAAGGTATTACAGCTATACAATATTCAGAAGATCCTGAACAGATTAGAGTAGGGATAGACTTAGCTTTATTAATTGCTCCTTTTAAATATAAACCTGAAGTCTTTAAAGTAGAAACTCCTAAACAAATAAAGAATACAGTAATTGATACTGGTCGTCCTGATAGTCCTATTAACAATATGATGATTAGTAATCCTAAGATAGGTGCAGAGTTTGTAGCAGAAGCTATTATGGATTCAACAGGTCGAAATGCTAAGATACTAGGTACAACACCTGAGGGTGCTCTTGCTAAGTATGTATTTCCTAAGTATGGTGATCTTAATCAGTTTACTTTTATACCTGATGTTAGACGTAATTTACCTAAAGACTTAGTTAATCAAAAGAACTATCCATTAACACCTGGTCAAGAGAAAGCATTACAGTATGCTTTACATGATAATGTTATTACAGATCCAGTACAAAGACTCAATGATAAAGTAATTAGAGAGTCAGTACACGAGTATAGTAATAACCTTTACTATAATCAACCTTCTTCTGTAATCTTAATGGACTCATTTAAGTATACAGAAAAGCAAGTATATAGCCCTAGTCCTTACTACCCATATACTGCTATTGATCAGCTTAAGTTTGCTTATGATAGATTAAATCAACGTATCTTAAACAATCTTCCTATTGAAGAAAGAGGTCGTGTTCAGATAGCTGACTTAACAGAAAACAAAAGATATACGACTCCTGATGAAGTACTAAATGCTTATAGAAATAAACCTTCTGGTACTCCTAAAGAGTTTATATTAGAATGGACAACAGAGAAACCTTATGATCCTACTTTAAATCTAGGAGACAAACTATCATCTAAAAGAAAAGAAATAAGTTTACTTCCTGGTTTTCTTCCTGATTTTGATATAACTGGTATTGGTAGGTCAGTGATAGGAGAGGCTATATCAGGTTCTCCTGCTCTTGCAGATTACTTCCAAGCAGGTATGGCAGGTGGAGAGCTTAGAGCTCGTATGTTAAGCCGTGAAGGTTTACGTCCTATTAAACAACTTATACTAAATAAAGAAGCTAAGAAACTTTACCCTGAGTTTAAACAGTTATTAAAAGATAGAGAAGCTAACTATAAAGAAGAGTACTCTATTGATGAGATTCAAACTGAATATGCAGTATCTCGAAAAGAAGCAGCTAAACTAAATGAGATGCAAGATGCTTGGATTAGAGTTAATAACTTTGTTTATTTAATGGATAACTTGACTCATCGTTCTTCTTTACAAGAAAGAGGTTTTAACAAAGGTTTATTTAGTAGTGATGGTTCAGTGTATCTTCAAGCTGTAAGACTGACCTTTGAGATTCCTGCTCCTGTTGAGGGACAACCTTTTAAAGCTTATGACTTTGATACTAAAACAGGTATAGAAGTACAAACTCTTGAAGAGAGAAGTAATGGTATCTTTGAAGTAGAAACAGGTAAACAACTTGTGTTACTAGAAAAAGCACAGCAACCTATGTGGAATGAAAGAAATACTTATGGTCTTGTAGGTAAAGACTTTAAACTAGATGTTCTTCCTGAAGAAGTTATACCTAAAGTACCAGGTCACTCAAGACGTATACAAAAGGGTCACTTTATTGTTAGACAAGTGCCTAAAGAGTTATTTATTGATGGTATTAAAGTTACTAATGAAATTAGACTTAAGAATGAGCATTCAACAGCAGTAGGTATAGCTCGTTATAAGAAGGATGCAGATGCTCTAGTAGCTAGATTTGAAGACAAAGACAACTATTATACATTTAGAGAAGAAGCTAGAGAAAGTAATCTTAGAGATGTAATTACTGAGTATGAGTTTCATCATGAAAGAGTAGAAACTGCTAAAGAAAGAGGAGAAGCTCTTGAGTCTATTGATGGAGAAACTACACTAGCAGATGGTTTACAAACAATGATGAGAGAGGTACAAAGATCCTCTAATCAGTTTGCGTTTAAACAGTATTATCCTGCTATGGTTAAACAGATTGAAAGAGAGTTTAGAAAGTATCTACCAGATGGTAAGTATCCTAAACGAGTTGAAGACATTCAAGATTATAAGAAAACTAATAATAAAGAAATGCTTCAAGCAGCTAAACATGCTTATCGTAAGTTAGAGTTTTATAGACACAATGCTTTCTATAATGCTGATAAATACTATCAAAACACTTTTCATTGGATAGCAGATAAACTAGAAGACTCAGGGTTATCAAAAGAACTTGCAGCATTATCTAGAGATCTAGGTAATCAAGGTACAACTCTTCCTTTAGGAATAGCAAGAAAGATAACTTCTATTATGTTTATTTTAGCTCAGACTCCTTGGAGACACTGGGTAATTCAGCCTTCTCAATATGCTGAGATTAGTTCTATTAGTCCTACATCGGCTGCTAAATCATTACGATTAATGCCTGCTGTACTAATGAACTTAATGGCAGAACATCCTACTTTAAGTGCTGCTAAACCTATTCTTAATAAGATGTTTACTAAGAAAATGACTGGAATAGATCCTAAAGATTTATCAAGAATAGTAGAGATTCTTAGAATGGATGGTGTTATTGATGCTGTTCAAGCTAACCCTATTACTGGTGACTTCTTTAGAAGTTCTACAACTAAGTTTCAAGAAGCTTGGTTTGAATCTGTAGCTAATAAAACAATAGCTCCAATTAAAGGAGCTTTAGATGTATTAGGTTCAAGTGGCTATGTAATTGGTGAATTGATTAACAGAATTGGCTTTTGGTTACAACTAAGAGAGAAATGGTTACAGGATAATCCAGGTAAAAACTGGGATACTCCTAAAGTTAGATCATATCTAAACTTTGAATCATTTAGAAGATCAGGTGCTATGCAAAAAGCAGGAGGTACATCTCTTGATATATTCCCTGTTGCTAACTTAATATTCCAATTCCAACCTGCTCAACGTAACATCTTTAACAATTACTTTGAAAAAGGTGCTACTAGCATGAATCAGGCTGATAGACGTAAATGGACTATCATGAGTGCTCTTTGGAGTGGTGTTGCAGGTATACCTTTTGGCTTAGCAATCTTAGATTGGATGCTAGAAAATACAGATGTCGATGAAGAAACTTTTAATATGATGACTCATGGTCTATGGGATTTAACAGGCTCTGATACAATTAAAGAATCTACTAATAAATTAGGTAATCAATCTGGTTTCTGGATTACTGATATGATTAAACAATCATTAGTATTCTTTGGTATGGCTGATAACCCATACAATAGTAGATTCCCAGGTGAAGCTGCTTTTGGAAGAATAAATAGAACACTTAGTAATGTTACGACATTCTTAAAAACTAAACCTATTACTGAGTTTACAGCAGAAGACTATAAAACTTTAGGTTGGATGATGACACAGCCTATAGCTATTGGTAAGAACATGCTTGATGCTAAAATTCTTTACGAAAGAAAAGAAATTGTATTAGGTAATGGTAAAGTAATACCAGTAGAAGATAGAGACTTAATAGATGTATTTTGGATGGCAGCAGGCTTCCCTCCTAAAGATAAACATACAATCTATGCTCTTGAAAGAACTGTAAAAGAACATCAAGATAATAAGAAAAACTTTGTTAATAAAATTAATAACTTAATAGCACAGTCTATAAAAATACATGGTAATAATCCTGAAGAACTAGACAAGATGCTTGCAGCTACTAGCTTACTATGGTCCATAGCTGAAGAATCTGAACTATTTAGTACACAAGATGTTTATGATATGCAAACTTCTGTAATTAACTTTGTAGATCAAACACAAGAGCCTGCTCTTTCGAACATAGTAGATTACTACTGGAACAAAGAGTATGGCGAGTCTAAAGGTAAAATGTTAGAACTTAGAAATCGTCTTAAAACAATGGGACGACAAGACATGTTAGAAATTGTAGACACTTTGGATGGAATAAATCCACCTAATAAATTAAAAGGTAAACCAATAACTGTAACAGCACCGAAAAAGGAAAATAAATAATGGCAAAAGCACCTGATTTTTCACAACAAATGGCAACCTCAAACTTTCAAGGTTATGTAGAGCAAGGCATTGTAGACAAGTCTGAAGCAATTAAAACAGCAGCAGACTTTAGTGCACTCTCTCAAGGTATAGGTTTAGCTTATGATACTTACACTGCCTATGATAAATCTAAGGTACTTGGAGGTATTTCTGAGCAAATAGATGCTTTAGCTAGAGAACAACAAGGACGTAGTTTAGTAGGTATGGAAACACAAAAGAAAGAAATCCTACAACAAAGAGACGAATTTAATAGAACATTAGATGAATCTGATTATGATGGTTCTTATCCTTTAAATCTTAATACTTCTTTAAACAAACAAGTAGTAGAGCTCAGAGACTCTTTAATGGAGAAAACTGATCGTTTTATTAAAGCTAAAGAACAAGGTGCTATGACTGACATGGAATTATCAGAACGTCTGTCTGCTCTATATAGAGAAGAAACAACACGAAATCCTGCTTACCAACAAGAAATTAAGTCTCATATTAGTATTTTAGAAGATCAGTATAATCTTAAAAAACGAGTTGCTTATGATAAAGCCATAGTAGATGGTCAAGCTGACTCTACTAAAAAACTTCATACTTACATTATTGATCAAGTTAAAGACTATCCTTCTTTAAGACTAAGTGACTATCTTGACCCTGATACTCTTCAGTTTACTCAAGAGGGTATGCAGCGAGCTATACAAGACATTGAAAAGAAAGCAGCAGGAAAGGCTTTATATGAACAAGTAGAGCGTGATGTAAAGATGTCTAATCTATCTGATGAACAAGCACAGAAATACATTCTTAATAATAATATGATTCCTGCTTATGCTAATGGTTCTTTTGCTGTAGCTGAAATGAACCTTAATGACATATTTAGAGATGTAGATCCTGAAAATGCTAGTGCTGTAGCCGAAGCTACTAATAAAGCTAATTCTTTTATGTTACAACATATTAGAAAGTTCAAAGATACTTATTCTGCTGCTCGAGGAAATGCAACAATTAATCTCTTACTTAATGAACATGAGACTGATTTAAAAGCTTTACAAGCAAACATTAAATCTTTTGCAGATGGTACTTATAAATCTGAAAGCTTAGCAAGAGTTCTTAAGATACAAGAAGACTATGGTAAGACAGAGTTTTATAAAAAGATGGGTCCTGAAAAGATTGTCTTTATTGACTATGCTACTAAGATCTTTGGTAAAGAAGGTTTTGAATTAAATAGAATGACTATGAGAGGTAAGGAAAAAGTAGTCAATAGTATTTATGATATGCTTAAACCTGCAGGACAACAACTATTATTAGGCTTAGGTATTAATCCTGATGATCCTACATCAACAGGTGAAACTGATAAAACTAAAAATGATCGTAAAGTTATGTCACAAGTAGGTTATAACGCAAATGATCTTCTTGCTAAAGATGAAAAAGGAGTTCCTATATTAGATACTATTTTAAATAATACTGCTAATATTGCTAAAGAGAATCCTGACAATGCTAAGCTTTGTACAACATTTGAATGTCAAATTGACTTATCATTATCTACAATTAAAGATACAACACTTAATGAAAATGATAGATTTAAATTCCATGAACAGTTAATTAATAGAACTTCATCGGATGATTTAAACATTGTCTTTTCTAAGATAGAATCAGGAACAAGAGCAGGTGTTAAAGAGGCTGTAGATGGTTACAATAGAGTTCTTGTACAAGATATGCAAAAAGATCAGCTTGATAATCCAGATCGAAGCTATAAGTTTAGTATCGATGGCTTTGGTTATATTATGCCTGAGTCTTCTTTAAATAGAGTCTATGCTAATAAAATGAATAAAGCTTTAGGTTCTTATGCTAACGCTATGGGTAAGACTAGAAAAGAAGCTGCTGAAGAGTTTATGCAAACATACTTTCCAAGTCAAATCTCAGGTGTAGAAGCTACTCCTGATTCAGCAGTAGATGTTCAAGGTGAGCCTACAGGTGATCCTATTGAAAAAGTTGTAGATCAAATTGCTATTCAAGAATCTAGCAATAAACACATGGATGAACAAGGTAATCTAATTGTAAATCCAAAGTCAGGAGCTGTTGGTAAATACCAGATTATGCCTGATACAGCTAGAGACCCAGGCTATGGTGTAGCTCCTTTAACAGATGATACAGAGCAAGAACATCGTAGATTTGCTACTGAATACTACAATGCTATGTTAAAAGAGTTTGATGGTGATCCAGAAAAAGCATTAGCAGCATACAATGCAGGTCCTGGTGTTATTAAGAAAGCGATACAACAAGAACCTGATGATTGGCTATCTCTATTATCTAAAGAAACTAGAGACTATGTAGCTGACATTCTTAAAGGTCTTTCTCAAAAGAAGTAATGAGCCTGTAGCCCAAGAGGAGTCTGCAGGCAGTGACATAGTAAGAACTAAACTTTATCCAGGAGAGGATAAATACTTTAAAGAAAATCCTAATGTTGGTGGTATGATGACAGAGGATAATAAAGTTATTATTAATCCATATTCTAAATTGTCAGATAAAGAAAAACAAAAAGTCATTGAAAATGAAACTATTAGATTAGGTTTTAAAACTAATAATATAGTTCCTAATATAGAAGTTACTAAGGAACAAAGAGAGTTCTTTAAAGGAACTCCTTATGAGTCAAATGAAGATGCTATGAAACAAACTATTGTAGCTCGTATTATGACAGGAGATCCTAGTGTTAATGCTACTGAAGATCAAATGGCTGAAGCAAGTATGTATAGAAGAGATGGTTCTAAGAAGTCAGCTCAAGGTTTTTTAGGTCCTATTCTAGATAATCAAGGTAGGACAATGTCTGAATTTTCTATAGGTCTTCCTATTAAACAACCTGATGGTACTGAAAAAGAAATGGAAGTACCTAGTTTAGTTCCTGGTTTAACAGAAGAAGAAATAAATATTCTTAGGACTGATCCTAAAAATATACCTGTATCTATAAGAATAAAAGCAGCTCGACATGCAGAGCAAAGATTAAGAGAAGGAAAAAGCGTTTTTTATGTTGATGGAGAATAACTATGATTAGTTGGAAGTCGTTTAAACTACCTCCAATTAATCTTTGGAACATTCCTTACCAGGATAAAAGGGATGGAAGTTGGCAGGTAGGTTTATATAATCTTGATAAAGACAAGCAGTCCTAAAGTCTCTAGGCTCTACTGTTTTAATTAAACATTTATTAACGTAGTCTGTAGCATGGGCACACGATTCAAAGTTGCCCTCGTACATAGGTGTGTTGTTGATATATACAACTAAAACATATTCAAACATATATGTCTCCTGTAAAAGTATAGGTAGTAGAGGAGAGGCGAACCCCTACTACCATACACGTCTCCCTAGTCAGGGACTTTAACTACCATCACTGGTAGATTTCTTTTCTGGGCATACTTAATACCATACTCTGTACCTTTACTACGAGTATCCCAGATGGCTAGAACTTTATCTGCGTTATCTATCATCTGTTTAGTTCTAACAAAGAAATACTTACTATCAAATTCTGCTGTAGGATCTATTAGATGGTAGGGTATAAACTCTACAACATCTATTCCTCGAGCCTCAGCATACTTCTTTGATAATGGGTCGACACCCTTGGCACTCCCTAGGAGGAAGGTGAGAGTGCCCGTGCCGTGCTCTTTGATAAAGCGATCTATGATAGGAAAGACCTTTTCTGCTTTATCGATAGAGCGAGAACCAATTATACATACTTTCATTATCTATACCACGCTAATTGAATTCTGATTATTAATAAATCAATTAGACAATATCCTACTTCAACACCATTTACCTCTGCTTCAGTAAATTCAATGCCTAATTGAACCCCACATATAGGTTGTATAGTGGCAATCATTATATCTCACAGCTTCCTGCTGTACAAGCTAATGTTTGCTGACCTATTGTATTATCTTCCATCTCTACAAACTCTGTCCAATCAATCGTCTTAGGAGTCTTAGCTAGAAGTTCTTCATACTGTTCTTTACTACAGTCTTCGTAAGGAGCCTGTTGATAAGTATGATCACTGTGTGGTAGGAAAGATACACCTGAGATTTCATCAAAGTGTTTCCAAACCCAAGCACCAACCTCAACCCACTCATCATCTTTAACAGAGATAGTGACTGAAGGTTTATGCTCACACCAATGTCTTTGATAGATAATCCAATTCTCTAACTGCTCAAGAGCTGTCATACCATCTCTAAGAATAGCACCTTTAGGAGCTTTCATAGGGAATGTAAACACTGCTGTATTGTCAGGTCTAAATGCTTCATCCTCTACAGCTACTCCTTTGTCTTTGAGGAATCCATAGATGGGGTCTTTTTTGTCCATTCTGATTCGTCTATAGTAATAGTCATTGTGCCGTGTATGTATACCGCTAGCAGAGTCAACCAACTGAGAAACAGTACCGCTAGGCTTAACACAAGTAATTGATGCAGAAACTGGAATATCCAATCGCTTAGCGTACTTTTCGTTTGTTTTTCTTGCTTCATCTCTTAGCCTTTCTAGCATTTCAGGGTTAGGATTAGAAGTAATCTCAGCATCCATGATGCCTGTCATTGATACTCCTAGTAATCTTTCTTCTTCTGTATTCTGTTTCCACTCAGCAGATAAGAATTTAAAGTCTGTTAGAGTCGATTGGATAGTACCAAGAATAGTGGCAAGTCGAACTTTTCTAGCAAGGGATTCTTCTGTATCATTTGCTCGTACGACCACTTCCGTAAGGTTACAGAATTGCTTATCACGGAGTATAATCTCTGAACAAGGATTGGTTCCGTAACTAAAATCTGGACTTCTACGTCCCCACTTATTTGCTTGATCCTGTGCAGCGATTCTATTAAAGATACCTCGTTCACCTGATTTTGACTTAACCAATGATACCCATTCTTCCATGAAAGTTTCACTGTCAGGTTTCTCTGTATAGGCAACTGAGTTGTTGGCAAGACCTCGATGTGGGTGATCATTATACCAGGCTCCCATTTTAGCTTCACGCATTCTGCGATCAGTCAAGTTAGATAAAGAGATAAGAGCAGAACGTCTTACACCTCCAACAACAACGATCTCTCCAATCATACACATAATATCATGTACTTCGATAGAGTTTAGCTTACGTCCTTTAGCATGTTTAAACGTCTCCGTTACGAATTCAAATAACCTTTTCAATGGATCAGGACCACTGGCTCTACCACCAAATGTTTTTAGTCTAGCTCCTGCAGGTCGTACTCGAGAGAAATCAAACTTAGGAATATCACCTTCATAGAGTGATGACAGGAGTTTCTTGAAAGCCTTTGCCCAACCTAATTTACTGTCTTCGACAACGATTAAGTCATCACAGATCTTCAGGTCGAGGGGTATGGCAGGAAGCTTATCAATCTCCTGTCGCTCACAACTAAAACCTACACCAGTCCCATTCATTAGGATGTATAGAGCTTCACTAAATGCTCGTTTATTATTTACTGCTAAGTAAGAACAGTTGTAAGCAGAGATGTTATCTCTTTCACAAGCTTCTCCTGCAGTCATTAATAATCTCATAGAAGGCATAACTTCAAGATTAAGAACGGCTTCTTTAATCTCTTTGATTTCCTTCTTTAAATCAGGTGTCTTTGTTTCTAGGTAGGTAACTAAACGATCAACTGTTTCTGACCATGTTTCTCTTCTGTTTTTCTCAGGTATGAATCTAGCATATCGAGACATCGCAATTACATCTTGATATACTGTAGGTAAATTACTCATCTAAATCTATCTCCTCTTTTAAATTATCAACTTCTTCTATCAACTTATCAAAGTTATCTTCTATCTTATCTTGAAACTTTTCTACGATTTCTTCTGATTCAATATCGAGTAACTCTAATAGTTCTGTTTCTTCCATCTTACAGAGTTCTTCTTTAAGTTCTTGGAAGGTTAGGTTATTTGCCATCTTTTTTATCGGTTTCTTTCTTATCTTTCTTACCAAAGATACGATCAAAGTTAGCATCAAACTTATCTTTATCTCTTAGTTTAGATATTATACGCTCTCCAGTATGTGGATTAGTGTCTACCATCATCGATCCTTTCTTCATATAATAATGCCATAGCTAAATAGTTAATAGCTCCTAGCATTTCTCGTTTATACCATAAATAGTTTGTAGCTTCTTTATTCTTTACTGCTTCCATGATCTTCTTCTGAGCCTGTCCTGTAAGGAAACCTGTACCATGTGTATCTGCTAAGCTAACCCAAGGTTGGGTCATAAAACACTTACCATTACCATGTCGTTCTTCACCTTTACCATCTGAGGCTTGTTCTACTGCTTCTTCAAAGATCTTTTCTAATGGGTGTATCATAATATTATACCTCGTTTAAACGCTTTTGTCAAGCTTTTTACCATACTTTTGTTTAAGATAATTAATACTTACTGCCATCTCATCAAAAGAACCATCATTAACTTCATGGAGCATATAGAATCCTCTCCAGTGTTGATTAGTCTGAGAACTTAAATAATCCTCATCGTGTTCGTAGCATGATCCTGCAATAATAGCTGTAATGTCTCTTCCGTCTGCTCGACTGGAGTAAGCAATTTGTCTTCCTTGTTGATGTCCTGCGAAACATGACATGTGCTTACGAGTAAGTAGCGTTCTAGCCGATGTAATCGGTCTTCCCATGACACCACTTGCGAAATAGTGACTATAAGCAATACCATCAACAACGACCACATCAAGAAAAGGATACACAGTCCAACCATATTCTTCATATTTAAGATCTCCTATGCTAATTAAATCTTCTAACTTACGATCATTATTGATAGCTCGATCAATACGATCCTCATGATTACCTAAAGTTAATATCATCTCAGGTTTATAAAGTTTACGTTTGTCTTTACGCTGTCTGTTTTGTAATCGAACTAGAGGAGCTGTAAGGGCATCCATAGCTTTATGAACTGCTTTAATATCTGCCTTATAAGTTCTGCCTTCAAAGGCTTTCTTACCTGTATCATACGAAGAAAGACTAGGCATATCTGCAAAGTCTCCTATACATACAATAACATCAGGTTGTTTATCTACGATGTATTGACCTAACCATCTTAAATACTGTACCGAGTGTCCTGGTTTAACCTGACAATCAGGTATCACTAAGTGCTTTCTCATGAAAGTTTACCTCCAGAATTTATAAAATAATCTATCTCTGCCTCAATGTCTCCTTGATCTTCTACTCTAATGACTCCCATATTAATTAATTGCATAACAGCAAATTCAATAAGAGCTTGAGCTTCTTGATCATCTACTTCACATTTAAAAGAACAACTACCATCTTCATTTCTTAAGAAGTTTTTTATAATCACTTATCCAATCCTTTCTAGCATCAAGCCATTCGAATCCATTATCTTCAGCCCACATCCAATAGGATGTTTTACTTCCTTTACGAATCTTAACATCAGGATTCATAAATAAGAATATAATACGAGTCTTTGGATTGCACTGTTTAAACCACACCATTTTCTTTCTAGTCTCTAAATCTAGTTTACCTTTAGCCTCGATGTAGATCTCAGCAGTTCCAGGTTTAAAGTCAGGAATATAGGTGCGTTCTATTGCAGGTTGGATATAGGAATATTTGTTGGGTTCATACTTACAAGCTGTAAATACTTTCTTAAGTTTATCCCAAACTGTCTTTTCAAACTTACTTCTGAATGAGGGCATCAAATCTATCCTTATAATAAGAGTTTTCTTCTCGTAGAATCCATAAGCATCCTGCGTTCATAAGAAACTCGTTATCGTTACCATAAAGGTTTCTGACAACACTAAGCATATCAAGTTCGTTTAAACAAGATGCTAACAAAGTTTTAGCTTTCTTATCACCAATCTTCTCAATACCTTTAATATTGTCAGAGGTATCACCCTTAAGACATTGTTCATAAAATAGACGAAGACCCTCTAGTTCTGTCTGATCAACAAAAGTATCAGGTCTTGTCCATCCTTTGCCACTGATTTCCCAGGAGAAATGCTTCCCTGGTATCTGGAGTAAATCTTTATCAAGGGAACATATTATCGTATTATCTGTTTGATTTATTCCCAAAGCATCATCTGCTTCTAACCCATCAGGGGCAAGTTCTGCATTTAAAGATTGCATCGCATAATCACGACACGCATCTAAATGCACAGGTTTAGGTGCTCGTCTATGAGCTTTGTATTCAGGATAAATAGTTTTCCTGAAATTACGAGAGCCTGTAAGAAATGCTTGATATTCACTAGATCCTGTCTTCTCAAGTATTTGATCAAACAGTTCGTTTAAACGATATATAGCAATACCTACATCATCTTTCTCAGCACTCGCTGCACATCGAAAGCACACTAAATCCATGTCGACTAAAGCTTTCATTATAATGGAATATCGTCTTCCATATCTGCAACTGAATTAGCAGAATTGTTATCCATTACAAAGTTCTCAAACTCTTTAGCCATACCTAGAATGTCTGCTACTGATGGTCTTTTACCTTCAGCAGTTAGAGCAGTAATAGCAGAAGAAATTGATGACTGTCTTACGATCATAACTTGACGTTGTGCTCGTTCTTCTTTAGTTTCATAATTACTACCAGTGACTCGTGTAGTTGGTTTAGCATTACTTGAAGTACTTGTAGCTTGTGCTATTGCATCAGCTCCAATACTAATCCACTGCCAATAACCATTGTCATCCTTCTGAGTATTGACATCTACTGTATCACCTTTTTGCCATTCTTTAGCCTGTTTAAACACATCAGGATTACTGAATGACATTAGCTTTTTAGATTGCACTTGACCACTATCATTCTTGTATGTTACTTCCATTGACTGATATGATCTACCATTCTTAGTTGAATGAGTATTAGGTTGTCCTACATCAATTACTGTGATTTGCATTTATAATCTCCATATCACCCCATGTTTGTCCAACTTGACATTCGACTCGCATAGGTAAATTAAATTCTACTCCGAATAACCTACTAAAATTATCAGGAATATCCTCGAAACATTTATCAACTATGTTGACCAATGTAACATTATCCCATACTTTTGGATCAAAGTCAAGGATAATTGAATCGTGAACAGTATTCACCATCTTCACTCCATCACGACCTTTAAGACGATTCCTCAATGACACTCGAGCTATCGCCATTAAATCTGCACCTAGTCCTTGAACTGGATAATTTAATATCTTTGTTCGAGGATACTTCATCTTACCATACTTAATCTCAGGCTCATAAAAGTAAGTTCGTCCTGTTGGCATGATAAGCTTATGATCTCTTGTAGCTTTAAATACAATCTCTTCGTGCCACTGATAGAGTTGTTTGTATTTACCATAGAATTCTTTAATGATCTTTTCCCAGTAGTCTTCATTACCTACATCTTTGAAGTTAGGATCATTAGCATAAGACCAGGCACTACCTCCATAGATCAATCTAAATACGAATGTCTTAGCAATCAATCTACTAGGTAATCCAAATCTCTTCTGATTATCAGAGTGCATATCTGTGCCTTGCCATATCTCATCAATCGCTATTTGATCTTGAGACAGATAACTGGCACCTACCCACTCTAGTTGTTTTGCATCTGCTTGTAATAACATTAGTAATGCCTCTTAATATAATCTATTAATTTCTTTTTAGATGGAACAGACAAATTCTTCATGAGAAACTCAACACCTTCAATCATAATTAAATCTTCAATGTCTTTAGATATATACTGCATCCAAGCTCTATCAAGTCCCATCTTTTCAATGTGTTCATATAACTCGTTTAAACGATCACTACGAGGATTATCATTACGAAAGTAATCATCTATACCTGTAATAGCTACGCTTATTTTCTTGCTATGACTCATTAATAGTGTTTAGCTAGCCACTTAACAATCTGTTCAGTAGAGTAATCATTAAGATGTTCCATAACGATCTCAACACCTATTTCTTGAATGATTGTGTTTATGTCATTAACTGTATGCACTACATAAGCTTCTTCCTGATCTGATTGAAGTTGCATACCCTCATCATAATCAGGTGTGTAATTGTCACTGTTCATACTGCCTCCTTATATCTTGATAATAATAGACCTTTGATTTCACTATCAAAGTTTTGTAAATTAGGTTTACTACTTGATAGTCTACCTGTCCTTGCTACGCACTGGTTAAGTTGACCATAAATATGACCTCGTTCCCAGTTTTGTTCTGTAATCAAATTAACTAAACCTTTATAGTATGCTGTCATTCTCTTCTCTAAAACGGCTCTTGTCAATATGATCTTAATAACTTCTGAAGCTTTCTTCGATCCTGCTAAACTCCTAAGTGTTTGCTCATCAGTAGAATATAAACCTTCTTTTTCTAATTCTGAGCCTTTTAATGGTTTAACAAGCCTAGGTAATTCTAGTTCTTTGTCTCTCCATCTCATTCTTACTTCACCTTTTTTCTGTCCTGATTTAAATATACCATCAGGTTCTTGCTCCCTATACTTAATAGTGCCACCATAAAGAAGAGCACTGACGTGATCGACACTACTAGCATTAAAAGAGGGGAAGTTATGGTAACTATACAATCTCTGATCAAGCTTAGCAATCTGTTCCTCCAATTCATTACCTAAAATCTCTGACTTATCCTGATCGTATAAGACTCCATTAAACTCCATTTCCTCAAGAACAAGTAAGTCCTGATTGTGTAAGCTGATTAGTCTTTTAAGATGTGAGTTAGCCTCAAGATCTTCTAACTGTTTTAAATATACTTGCTCTGTAAGATCTAAATCTTTCTGCAAATACTCCTCTAGAATATCACGAGGAATCTCATTAGTATCAATGCCATTCTTCCAATACTCTTCTTTAACTATGTCTAGTTTAGTCTCTAGTCCATAGTGTTCACAAACTTGATTCAAGCTAGGATATGGTTTTGATTGACCTGTTAGCATGAAATGCACCAACTGACAATCCCATATTCTCTTCTCTTGAAAGTCTATGCCATATTTACGAATCCAATGTAAATCAAATTTAATATTGAATCCTACAAGCATATCATGATTGTTGATGACCGACTGAACATGATCAAGATCATCACGATATGGATGTTCTGTATACTCGATGTCATAGATACCATTGTCTTTGAGACCTATGAGACAGAGCTTGTTTAAACGACTGAAGGGATTACCTTTATTCTGAATCGTTGTCTCTACGTCTAGCGTTAGATGTTTCATTCTTACAAACCCCTTTTAGATTAAATTCACCAAACCCTGACTCGACTCCACACCACCATTTCTTGTCAAAGTATATTGTACCCTTACTACCACACACATTACATTTTACATTAGATATCTTCATAACGAGCAACCTCAGGTCTGATAAGAACCTGTGTAGAACCATGTCTTAACTCAGGTAGAGTGTCGACATCCCCTATCAGTTTGTTCTTACAAATGTTTAAGAAACGAAGTCTTGATGTATTGTCTTGTTCTTTACCAATACCAAGAATCCAATCTGCCTCGCCTTGCTTACCTGTTTTAGAACCATCTACCATGTCCATTGTAAGCCATAACTTACCCTCAGCCTCACCACTAGCCTGAGATACTGCAATCACTGGGGCATATCTCTTTGCTATTTCCCTTGCCCATTGATAAATCGCCTTAAGCTCCAAGTCGTTACGATCAGCTTTAAAGCCTTTGATCTTATCGATCTGATCGAAAATAATCAAGGCAGGGGTAGATTCCTTGAGTATTGCATCGATCCTTGAAGCTCGAGACGAATCATCAAAATCGTAAATCTTAATTCGTCCTCCACCTAGAGAAATAAACTTCTCTTGATTGTGTTCTTTGTCATTGAAGAGTGGATCTAATTCTAATCCAAGCATAGCTTGAAAGCATCGTATAGCTACTTTCTTACCTTGTTCTTCGTTGTTGAACCAAATAATTTCACCCTCTGTTTGTTGAACCATCTTTGTTACTTCACTAGCTAAGAATGTTGTCTTACCTGTTTCTGGTCTTGCGAAGATAAAACCAAAATCACCTTTTCTGAGTGAACCTAGTGCTTGGTTTAGCCATTTCAATCTCCATCGTAATCCAGGAGTTTCTATCTGAGAGTCATAGAGTTCGTTTAGATCCATGATAACTTCCTGTGCCTCATCTGCCTCAATCTGTGAGTGGTCGAACTCGTCATAGATCTTGTGGAGTTCCTCGATATCTGCCTTGCCATCCTCTACATCGAGAGCAATACGAGCAATCTCACCTGAGAGACATCTCTTACGATGTTCTTCGAGTAAGTCTATAACTGCTTCAGGGTTTGTGATTTCAATAGCGAAGATGTCTTCGATCAGAGAAGTGATCTCTTTTCGTTCCATCTCGTTTAGGAGGTAGTTAGAATTGTATGCTAATTCTAATTCAGATTTATTAATATTATTATTATTAATATATTTATTATAATAATTATTTATAATAATAAATAATTTATATATATTAATATAATTAATTTTAATATAATTAATATTAACATATTTATAAAACTTTGTAAAGAGATTTCTATCTTCACAAAATAACTTAATTATCTGCTTTTCAACCATTCTACAATTTCCCCTTTTGTATATTCTTTTGGATCTTTATCGGTAACGATCACTCTACTGTCTAATCCTCTGCTTGTCAACTTCCTCTTGATTCTCAGAGCATTCAGTGCTTTGTCTCGATCAAGCCAAACTGCAACCTGTTTAAACGACTCTACGATTTGATTCTCAAATTCGTAAGAGAGTGAAGACCCCAACAATGGAGCTGAACAAAAACCACTTCGAGTCCTTGCAACTCTCATCGCTGAGATAATGTCTTCAACAAGCACGAGAGTATCACCCTCACCATAGATTGTCAATGGCTTTATACCACTCGACATATATTTAATTTTACTTGTTGGATCGAACACTCGACCTTGCCAATATTTAGCCGTGTCAAGTAGCACTAATAATTGTTTTTTAGCATCCCATTTGATGTCATATTCCTTAACTTCATCTTGGGAGATGCCGTAAGATAGCAACCATTTCATAGCATTTCGTGGTATTTCAGCGAAGTTACCTATCATATCTACCCCTTTATCGTCCTTATTTTTATTGTAAATTCTACTACGAATACTGCCAATATCGTTCTTTAATTTGTAATATTTACAACCAAAGCAATATTGATGGTCATCGTAATCACCTAAATTATCTCTTGAGCCACACTGTGGACAAGGTATATGTCCTAAAAATTGACTCATACTTTTCACTACCCCTCAATCATGTTTAAACAATATCTAATAATTTAATATTGTGTTATAATATTACTATATACTGAAAAAAGTATATAAATTTCTAAAGAAAGGAACATCACTATGTGGACAAAGCCATCAGCAACTGAAATGAGATTCGGTTTCGAAGTTACAATGTACGTTTGCAACAAGTAACTACAATTCATCGAAGGGATCATCTTCTACATCAGGATTGATGATCTCTTCATCTCTCAAATCTTCCCTCTCATACATCGGTGTATCGCTACTAATAGTGCTATAACACCAGTTACATAAGTCAATGAACTCACCAGTTTCTGTTGATTTCCTTGTAGCCTCGAAATCACTCAACGCTTTATTACACGCTTTACATCTCATATTGTTCCTTAGAATAGTGCCTCACCAACTTGTTTAAACAGTTCCTCTCTGATCTGTTCATCTGTCTTGAAGTTCAATCTAATTATCTTGCAATCGTGTTTAAGACGTAAGAACCACTCAGCTTGGGAGAGAGAGTAAAACTTTCTGAGTGGCTCTCCTTCGTCATCAACTACAAGGTATTTAAATTCCATACCCAAGACTACCACAAAAACTATTGCTTGTCAAATACAAACTACAATTCCTGTGGAATCTGTCGAGCATTGTATGATCGAACCATCAGGCATAATGATTGTAGTCGTGTCTGCCATCGAATCATACATCATAAACAGTGTTACTATAATTATTCCAACAAACGCTATATTAACTAATCGCATTCGTAATCTCCTTCATCAAAATCACCTTTATTAAATCTATCCTTAGCCGAATCAGATGCCAAAATACAAGCCTGTTCACCTATGAATCCTTGTTCATGCCAAAATTCTAACTCTTCCTCATATAGTTTTTCAAGTATTAAATCATTTTCTATACAACTCATTAGTCTGTCCCTCCTACTTTAAATGGTTCAATTTCATGAACTAAATCAGTTTGAAAACCTGTTTGATCGATTACATATGTTCCGTTGTAATCAGCAACTAACTCTTCAATAGCTAACTCTTGGGCTTCCTCTTCATCAAATGCCTCAACCTCTACCTCATAAGTAACTACCTCACTCATTCGAACTACATACTTCTTTGGTTTATCAGTGAGATGTTCATCACCATGCCATAAATCATTACTTGATTTCATATTTATTCTCCTCTTTTATATAAAATATCTTCAATAGATTCTCTAAAATAAATATCACTCATGCCATAACTAGAATGTTTTATTTGATAATCTAATTCTTTTAATAAATTTAATAATTTATCTGTTGACCAATATTTGTATTTCATTTTAAATTCCTCCTTAAATCATCAGTGTAACTATCGTGATATACAATGTCAACAGGTCTCTTATATCGTTTAAACGCTTCCTCTACTGCACTCTCGTAACTAATCGATTTAATATAACCTATTGATTCGTTTGAAGTTAAATCAAATACTTCGTAAATGTAATCAATCTTTTGCATTGTCTACTCTCCGTATTCGATAATCTTCTAAAGAGTATTCATCTTTGATGAACCCTCTCTCATAAGCTTCTTGCTCTTCTTTAAGAAACAAATCTAAACTTTCCTTTGCCTCTTTCTTTGAGTGGAAAACCACTGGCTTATCTTCATCATCCATCCAACAGTTTTCCCAATCATTGAGCATTGAGCGTGTCTCTACTACATACCTCCTACTGCCCATATAAATCTCCTAACTTTCTATCTATGTCTCGAAAGATAGCATCTAATGTTTCGTCTGAGATCACTGAACTATCGAACTCATGGTATTCAATGAAGTCATCGTTTAAACGCAATCTAATCTTCAACTTAATATCTAAATCATAATCTTCTAATTCACTAGCTGTGTATCCACTACTCATGAGCAACCTCCTTTTCATCAAGTTCTATACTATCTATATCGACTGTTGCATCATAACACTCAGCCGAATCCCAATCAGTTTCGTTACGATTAAACATTTCTCTTACCTCTTTCTCGTTATCAGCTTCTACCTCAACGACATGATATAAAGTTTCTATCATATATAAATTAAATTTAGGCATGTTTAAACAACCTCCTCTATGTAATCTAAATTATATTCATCACAATAACCTGTCTCTATTCTGAAGTCATCACCTCGTAATGCCTCATTAATCTTGTCATCGTAATCCCCTTGTTTGATACCCTCAATAGCATCATCTTCATTGTCTGCGTTTACCTCGATTGTTACTTGCTTTGAAAAGTAAACGTTTACATCTGCTTTGAACTTAGCCATAACCTTTCTCCTTAAATTACAGGTAGCACCTGTGGTTCACCACTAATAGCTAAAGCACCACCTCCGTTACCCTCGTCATCACGTTGTGGCACAACCCAACTCCCATCATCAAAAAACAAAATGATTGATCGTTCATACCAACCCATCTTGTCAGCCTCATCCTGTGTCATATATCTTGCCTCTTTGATTGTCCTACCCACTAAAGCTTTTCTAGCTAAGTCATTCCAATAGGCTCGTGTATCATCTTCTGTTTTAAATAATCTCTCAGGCATAACTTTTCTCCTTGTAGTTTGGATTTCTATTTAATAGTTCCATGTAATCATTGTATGTATAATCTGAAACTGTTTCGTCCAAGTCATTCCACAAAATAATATCAGCATAACCAAGCAACCAATATGTTTTACCCTTGTATGTCATCTTGTGCCTTTCCTCACTGTCTTTATCAAACATATTCTTTGTTGCTTTCTTTGTTGACCAAAAAGCTAAGGTGCTACCATCAACTGATTCGACTGCTTCCTTGATCTGTTTAAACGACCTCGACTTACTTACCACCCATTCCATAGAGTCATTAACTGATATATAAATATCGTTATAACTCAATGCGTTAAGAACTAAACCTTTCCATGATAGTCCTGAATTATCAGGATTCTCATAGGTGTCAAAAACTTCTTGTAAACTTAATTTCATAATTTCTCCTTCGTTAGCGAGTATCTACTGCTTACC
>Ga0208644_1000568_pt1 | contig 32346 bp, 53 predicted proteins | sample VirMetDEL_Nov_18_FD_184517 | JGI IMG/M metagenome (GOLD analysis project Ga0208644, IMG submission 184517) | Aqueous microbial communities from the Delaware River and Bay under freshwater to marine salinity gradient to study organic matter... | ecosystem: Environmental > Aquatic > Marine >...
GTCACTAGGCTTGTTCGCGACTCCGGTGATGTCACAGTGCTCCCAATCAGTGCGGCGACTCCACCAGCGGCAGCGGTTTGGTACGCCGATAGATGATAATCGTCCTGCCCATCCGCATTCCCCGCCCGGTTCGTATCCAAATACTTGGTGCTGCCGTTCCCCTTCAGCCCCGGCGTGGCACCGCTTCTGGAGTAGTCGCCGCTGGCGAAGTTGTACGGGGTGGGTGCAGTCCCTTTCAGCGGCACCAGTGCCCCGCTGAGTGTTCTCGCCCCGCACATGATGCACGCTGACTTGATCGCATCCCAGTTGCTCCGCGTAGGGTCGCCAGCGTAGCCCGCGCTATCGGCCTTGCACCCACGGACAAACGCATCAATGGCCTGCGCGATGCCGACCTCCACGCTTGCCCCGTCTGCGGCGGCAACGCGGTTCAGGTAGTCAATGGCATCCGGGTCCGTTGGCAGCGGCTGGCCTCCGCGACGGGGATAGCCACCGGCGAATGCGTGTTGCCACGGGAGTTTGGGGGCGAGTGTTGGCATATCAGTAGTACCAGGCGAGATCGCCTTCAATCCTTGTGCGAAGGGCGGTCATGTCGGTGGGGTAGATGATGAGTTCGGAGATGGTGCCGAGCAGCGGAAATGTAGACGCGCCGGACGCGCCTATTTGCATGTCATATGTTGCGTTGCTTGAAGAAGGTGCATGCGAAAACGTGTTTCCGTTTGAAACAAGGGCTGCGTCAACGTGCATCCTTACCCTTTCGGTGACGGAGTTTGACGCTACATCGTAAAGCAGCGACAGGATTGCTTGCCGCGCAGGTTTTATGTTGTCATCAACAGTTGAGTTAAAGGCCAGCATGCCAGAAACGCCCCTTGCAACGCTTACTGAAAGCCTGTCATTTATTGGCGAAATGTCGTAATAACCAACAAAAAAGCCTACGTTTGCTGACGAAGCACCAGAAGATCCAGCAAGCGAGTAAAACGCTCCAGGGTTTGTAGATTCGCCAAACCGCGCAACGCAAAACAATGCCGATTGCGTGCCGTCATGCAAAAACTTAAATACAGCAATAGACGATGGCACTGCCAGACGGTCATCAACTCCATCGAACTGCACCGCCGCCTTCCCGCCCTCTGTCACCAGCACACCACTGGAAACAATCTTCGGCTGCGCTGCCGTCGTCGCCTGCGTTGCATCCCTGCCGTTGAGCGATTGGTCATGCCACGTTTTGACAAACCCATCCCCCCCACCGCACCACGCTGCCAAGGTGTTGTCGCTGACTTCGGTGCTGGTGAAGTCAGCCTCCACGTTGTCGGTGCTGCGGCGCACCGTGACCACGGGACCAACGTATGAGTTGGACAGCGACCGCAGGCTGTAGGCTGCGGCGGCACCACCCGCGTAGTCCAGCAGAAGCGGGAGTTTCTGCGGCACCAAGAGTCGGTTGTTCATCGGCATGGCGGCACCTAATTCTGCGGCGTGTCGTCGTGCATCTTATAGGATGCAGTCCGTGGCTGCATCATGTAGAGCAGCCGCGTCTGTTCTTTGATGGCTTCGCCAATCTCTTTTTGCGTGTTGGTGAGTTCATCAAGAAAGCGCGTATGTTCGCTCACCAACGGCAAGACGATATCCTGCCGCATGACGTAGCCGAAGCAGACGGCAACGAGTGTAGGAAAGCCCCATCGCTCTACTACGGCTTTCACCCAGTCAAAAGCTTCCATGCCGCTCATCGCATCTCCTGCTTCCATGACCTAAAGGCTGCGCGTTGGTCTTCGCTCGATAGCCACCACTCAAGCAGCACTTGCACCAGCGCAGATGCAAGACTGATGAACAGCATGACCATGATTGAACCGAATTCGTCTTGACCGATTGTCTGAGCCATTTCGTCAGTCACGGCAGCAATGCCGTTCCTGTCAATCAGCTCCAGGCCGCCGTGCTCAGTTGTTTTCCAGCATCCGCTCGGCAACTCATTCGGCCATCGTCTGATGGCACGCTCGACAAGCCTGTCAACTCGACGCCTGCCGATGACGTACTTGCGTGGCCCAAGCCGCTGCCATACGTCTTCTTTCAAGCTGTCACGCCACGGCAATAGATTCATCGGAGCCACCTGCGTCGGACTGGTTGCGGTTGGATTGTGCATGAGCCATCGGCACAGGCAGCGGCTTGCGGTTCAACTGGCACGAGCGGCGGCTCGTTGCTGGTGACTGGCTCGGCCTTCTTCTGCTTGCACTCGCAATCGTCTTCGCAGCGGCATGGCACTACGGAAAGCCCGTCGCCTGTTTTCTCTTCGCCTGTGCCTTTGCATGTGCAGTCAGGCTCGCAGCCTTCCCGTGGCACGTTTGGCTTCGGTGCCTTGTCTTGATTGAACAGCACGCATGCTGTGCATACGGCCAAGTCCGCAATGATGCCAGGCCGATCAATGCCAGCACCAGAAAGCGGCACGCAGCCGACACAGAGCAGCAGGCTCAAAAGGTATTCGCGTCGAACCATCTATCTAACTTCCTTGGTGCAAACCCCTCATAGGATGCCATCGCATAGGAGTCACGCCCGCGCAGCATCCGGTCAGCAGTGCTGGCGTCAACCCAGAAAGAGCAATCGGCAGCGGCCTGCGGCATTTCCACTGGATACCGTGGCCCCGTGTTGCTCTTTCCCCACGAGTTGAAACACAGCAAGCCCGGCCTATCAAACCGCACGCCGCAGAAAAGCATACAGTGCGACCACGAGCCGCTTGCTCTGCAAAACCCGTCGCTGTCACGCTGTTTGGTGAACCCCTGGCCGCTGCACACAGGCACGGGATAACCGTTCTGAATCGCCGTGGCCGCAGCTTCAAACGAATCAACCAGAGTCACTTCGGCTACTCGGTGCTGCTTGGCAAACGGCTCAAGGTTGTCAGGCACGCCTGTATTTCCCCAAGCCTTTTCACGCTTTGCCGAGTAGGTATCAAACCGCTCACCGTTGTAGTCGATTCCGTAGTGCAGCGTCCCCCAATCTCGCACGGCTTTGGCTGCTGCGCCGCCGTAGCTGCCATCGGATGTTCCCGCACGAGTCTTGCCGCGTGCTTCAACCCGGCTGAATGCGTAGACACTCGCTTCCAGCGTCCTGCCGCCGAATGACTCTGGCTCCCGCTTCAGCACTACTTCGACTGCCGCCAGCATATCGACGCCAAGCGACCATCCCCAGCCAACGCATGAACCGATACCCTGCGCGCCACGTTTCCAGTCACGCATGCACTTTAGAAGTGCCGGATAGAGAACGGTTTCCCGTTTGTCATCAAGTGCCAGTTCCGGCCCAGCGGTCGCCAGCGTTGGGTGCGGCAGCGAGCCGATGAAGTTCTCGTTCTCTTCTTCGTTTGGCTGGTAGCCGAAAAGCTCTTCCATCGCTATTCGCTCCTGGCACCGGCCCAAGCCAGAGCGTGGTAGAGTTCCGCAACATCGTTCAGAAGCTCTTCGTCAACTGGCTTGATTTCCAAGCCAATCGTGTCGGCAAATGCCTGCTCGACTGCTTCGGAAAGTCCTTTGTATTTGCCTGACGCCTTCGCCAATCGTCGCCATGCAATGTTGAAAATAGACTGCTGCCAGACTTGCAGGCCCAGCGTGCTGGTGAATTCGACTTCCATCACATCGCTTTCGCCGTCAATCACTTCAGCAGCTTCTTTCCAAGTTGCCATCCAGACGAGCCTATCGAATGCGTCCATTTCTTCGCAGATATCAGCGACGGCAGAAACGGCTTTTTGCATCGACACGCTTGGCTCCTTGATTGCTGGTGCTGATGGCTGCGGCAATGTCGGCAAGTCGATTTCCGGCAAGCCAAAGAAAGCGACGTACAGCAAGCCGAGTGAAGCAATCGTTCGCATACTCATGCGTTCACCTCAAGCAGTGCATCGAGCAACTGCCTAGCCACGGCAGACGCTTTTTCGTTGCCATCCTTCCGCAGCCGGTTCGCTAAGTCCAGCACCATAGTCAGGTCATCAGTGCCGATTAAATCCTTGTCAGTCGGCACGGTTGGCAGCGATGCCAGAGCGGCTCGCATGCGCTTTGCGAGTGCTGGAAGGTACGGCACGGCCAACAATGCAACGGCGGCGACAACCGCAAGGATTCTCAGCGGGTCATTCAGCATCGGGGTTCACCTCTAACCGGCTTAGAATCCATCTCACAAACGCTTCGCCTTCGTCGCTGCGAAGAATGTCCGCGATGTGATCGACTAGCTCGTCATCCCATTCCAGTTCCGTTTTGCTTGCCACCCATTCGGCAACGTCCGCGACAATCAACGCTTTCGCGTGAATGTCTGACTCTTCGGCAAACTTTTGCAGGAACGCAATCACCGGCGACCATTCGGCCAGAAGCCGGATTTTCTCGAAGATGTTCATCGTGTTTCTCCTTTCCAGAATCTTGGCAGATTAGCCGCCAGCCCTTGCAGAGTCGTCGTCTGGCTCGTCTGGCACATCGAACGGCAATTCGACGTTTTTGAGCGTGAAAATGCTTGGCCGCTGCCAGTACCGCGAATGCCGCTGCGCATCAGTCCAAGTATCCCGCACCTTTGACGCTCGCAACTCAATGGCTGGTGCCAGGTTCAGCGAACCCTGGCTGGCGGCTTCTTCGGCTGGTGGTGGCTCGCCGTCGTCTCGCTCTGGCTTGAACCGCTTGGCTCTGGAATGCCGCTTCGGCAGCTCGTAGATATCACGCAGCCGGATTAGCTGGTCTTTTGAGATTGACCAGAATTGACATATCGACGCCATTGATGAATGGTTGACCCATTGCATCCGCAAGACTGCAACGTCAATCGTTGTCGTGTCGCCCCGCATCTGACTCCTCCGTGAGCCAAAGCATCAAACTGCGTTGGGAAGGATTTAGGAATATATCCCACCCGTCTGCAATCATTGAGCGGTGCAAGCCAGCGTGTTCGATATCGCCGTCAATGCTTTCATAGGCGTGCTGCCAGAATGGTTCGGGACGGTAGAACGCAGCCGCACCAAACGCGCTATAGACAGGCACAGGTGGCGAGCCTGCTGGAGGTAGCCAAAGCGTCTTCCACGGGTGCAGCTCGTGCTTCCAGCCATGCACCCGCAGAGCCCAAGTATCATAATGGCCCCACGCTGGCCCGCTGGTGAAAAACTGGTGCTGAAACAGCGAGACGCTTGCCATGCAGGCAGCGGTTTTCTTTCGCTGCATCCAGCCAACGCCGTTGAGCAAGCCATCCACGGACCACCCGCCCCAGCAGTCGAGATCGACGCACAGAATCAGGTTGGTGTGCGGCCAGTGGTCTTGCGAAAGTTCCCTGTAGATATTCCGCAACATGGCATACCGCTGCACCCGCTCAGGCTCCCAGCCGTGCAAGTGCGGCCAGTTGTAATCCTGCATGTGAGCCACAACCGAGCCGGGATTCTGCCGCTCAAAGTCTGCCAGGATTTCCTTGGTGTTGTCGGTGCTGTCATTCTCGACAACGCAGACGGCACAACCGGCGAAGTGTTTGGTGAGTTGACGCAGCCGGTGAATCGTCACCGGCAGAATGCCGCCGATGTTGCGAGCCATCCCGCATATCGTCAGGTGCGACCTGCTGGCAAAGTCACGGCCTTCCTTCGTCACTTCGTCAAACAGGCTTTGCCATTCGTCGTCAATCGGATGCACGGCGTCAGGCAGGAACCTGTCGGCACGCTCGGTGCGTTGTGACTCATACCTGGCAAGCTCTTCGGCCATCGACTTCGTTGGCTCGTCAATGTTCTGCCGTGCGGCCAGGTCGCTCAACTCGCGTGCGATGTCGATATTCATGGCATCTGCCAAAGGAATTGATAGTGTCGCATCAACGGCGTTGCACCGATGCGGTGCAGCCAGTTGGCAACGTAAAGACCCTTACCACCGTCAGGCCCACAGTCGTCAATCAGCACCAGCGAGCCAGGCCGAAGCAGGCGTGATGCCGAAGCAAGCTCCTGCATGTGATGCAGTGCAGATGGGTGCGGGTTCAGCCAAGACAAGTCGAACGAATCAAGGTAGAGCAAATCAACTGGCTCCGGCACATCCAGCAATCTGCGAACCGCATCGCCCACAAGAAACGTGCAAGCGTGGGAAACGTGAGCCGCCGCCATCTCGCAGGCTTCTTTGTCTAGCTCGCAGACAAACACCTTGCCGCCGTGGTGCCGTACAAACGCATCCCAAAGCATCGTGCTGCTGCCGTCATTGCGTGCCGCCTCTTCTGTCGGCTCAACACGCATACAGCCAGTCTCGCAGATGGTAAGCGGCTTTGGCGTTTGCTCCAGCATCTCTAATGCCTTGCGGAACGTAGCCGCACGGTGCTTGAGCTTGTCGCTCCACTCAGCGTCAAACGTGTCAAGAAACGTACTCAATAGCCACCTCTGTAGTTGCTCGTTCGCCGTAGCATTTCACTAGGCAGAGCGAAGTCACTTGCGAATCGTCCACCCACGCAATGCTTGTCAGTGCATCAAGCACCGCTTTGCCAATGTTGTCGCAGTCCGGCTTGGGAAACTTTGGCGCGTCCTTCTTCAACCCGCTCTTGTTCCAATGGCTCGGTGGCCGCTCAAACGTAAAGCGGCAGAAGACATGCACTTCCTCTTCCCGGTTCGTCAATCCTTTTGCCATAGCAGCAACCGCAATGGCATTGCGGTAGTCATGCACAGGGTGCTTCGCTGGCACATATGCGCGAGCGAACCCGCCGCGAGTTGAAACTCTCGCGCGTGGCTGCGGAACAGGTTGGCCGGGAACGTCAAACGTCACCACATTCGCTTGCATCTTCGGATTCAATACGCCGTTTTTCAAGGTGTTCCGCAAATACCTTCCTGGCTCGCTTTGCAACCATCGGGGCCAGCGCAAGAGAACTCATACTCGCCAAGTCTTCTTCCGGCGTTGGTGCGTAGTCTTTCTCTGTAAGCCTTCCAACCTTTTTCTTGATACCGCTGAAGTGCAGCATTTCGTAAAGCGTGGCCGTCGAGACTCGCAATTCCCTTGCCAGCGTCTTGACGTGCATTCTTGCTGCTTTTTCTTTGAACTCTTCGCTGTTGGCAATGTGTCTGTGGTGATTGTTCATTGCTGATACTTTCCTCTACCTGTCAACCCGGCTTCCTAGAATACGGCGAACGCTCGCCGCGAATGTAGGCGGCAATGGCGTTGCGTTTTACTTCGGCGGCCAGCACGGCCACGCTGGGAGCCAGGGCAAGCGTGCCTTGGCTCAGGTACTCTTCCTCCACGCTTGGCGCGTCAATCAGCGGCCCAACTTCATTCGGTGCTTTCGGCGTGTAGACTCTCATCGCTCGAAAAGCCGAGCGAACTGAACCCGAAGAGCATCCCAAGCGTCGAGCAACTTCGTTGATACTGCACCCGGCACGGTACAACTCGACGAATCCTGGCTCGACAAGCAGCCTTTGTGCAATGGTTTGTTTTGGCAATGCCCCTCCTTGATTGCTTCGGCAACCTCCAGCCGATGCGACAACCGCAGGCATCGACGCCCTAGCCTGTCGATTCGCTTTGCTGCCACCTCCAAAAGCCACCGCGTCCTGTCGTCAATCGCGTCATTCCATGCGCGTTCCATCAGCAGCTCTATCACTTCGTCATTGCTGCGGCGTGCCATCGGTTCACCTGACTGGCCGAAGTGTTCTGGACTGACCATGTTCCCAAGTCACAAACCCCTTGCGCTTGAGTGCGTCAATGTGGCATGAGACGCCATTGAGCGACCAACCAAACCGTTCCCCTATCTCGCGGAACGAGACGCAGAAACCACGCTCGTCTCGGAAATCGCGTATGTAATCAAAAACCCGCTGCTGCGTTTTCGTCAAGGCTACTTTGTCCGTGCTGGTTTTCGGCATTGTCATTTGCTCCCCTCCGCAAGCCTGCGCCTGGTGGCCTCAAACCTGTCAGCGTCAGCACCGCTGAACGCTTTCAACGGCGCACGCTCTGGCTGGCCGCCAGGCACCCGCGAGACTCGCGGCTTCCGGTATGACTCGCCGTCTAGAATCTTTCGCCAGATTCTCAGGAAGTGGACGACGCCAACCGGCTCTTCAAAGTACCGGCACTCCGAAAGCATCCCAGCGGCTCGCTCCAACTCGGCCAATTGGAAGGCATCGTCTGCAAGCTCCACCCAGCCCTCTGGTGGCCGCATTTGCGTTTGGGGGTTAGGGACAGCCGCTCGCTTGCCAGCGGCCTTCCAGGGGCCTCCTAGGAACTCCTGCCACGCATTTATGGCCCAGCCTGCCTGTCGTGATTTTCCTTCAAGAATCCGCAGGTCTTCGTCGCCGTCGTCGGCTCCCTTGGTAGTTGCGCCGTTTGACGACGGCGACAACGTAATTTCTTTTCTTCTCTCTTCTCTTCTCTTCTCTTCTAGTCCATCCGTAGTCTGGTTTTTGTCCGGAAGTTGTCCGGATTGTGTCCGGAGTTTGTCCGCTTTGCGTCCGTCAGCCTTCCGTCGCTTGTCCTTTAGCCGCTCTTTTGCAGCCTGCGAAAAGCGTTCTTCCCAACCGGAAATCCTCACCTTGCCGTCGTCTGAAAACGTCAACCAGCCTGCCTTCTCGACGGCCAGCCAGAATGCCGCATCTCCACCAGCGACTAGAGCCAGAACGTCTGGCGTGCCGTTGATGACGCCATCGACGGCGTTGAGTTGAACCCACCCCCAAAAGATGGTGAGCCTGCCGACAACCACATCCGGCGGCTGGCCTGTCGCGGCCATAATCATCAAAGCTTCTGGCTTTGATGGCAGGCAGCAATCCACGGAAATCCACTCACCGGCCATCTATCACCTCCAGTTCCTCAAGTGGCAGCAACGCTCCCTGCGGCACAAAATACGCAGGCGGCCTGCCGCCGTAATCTGCGAGCCATTCATCACGCTTGCCGTCCCTGCCAAGAATCCAGCCGCGCACGCAGAAGCCGGGAGCCTGGCCTGTCACCAGCACCCAGCGTGCGGCTTCGTCGTCGTGCGGCCTAATCACCAGAGCAGCATCGTCCTTGCGTGCCGTCCGCACTTGAATGCCGGGCAAGTCGTCGCCGCTGAAGTTGTTGACATGGCACCCCCAGTAGACGCCCAAGGCTTTCGCTACGGCAGCTTCGCCGCAGGCACCCTCAATGTGCGTATCCCAGCCAATGCCGGTCATGCCTGCGATGTGCTTTCGGCCAGCCTTGAGCGATGCAACCTGACGCATCACGCCAACAAGACTGGCGGCCATCATTTCGTGAACCGTGAGCGTCACATCCATTCGCTGCCCCTTTGTATTGGCCGCGTATCGTGCGGCATCCGGTCGCATCACCGCCGAAAGTGTAAAGCGGCTGCGACTGCCAGAGATACTCGCCTCACCTGGCTTGGCGACTCATGCGGTCGAATGATGCAACCGCTGTCGGCCAGAGCTGGCCGCTCGATGTTTCCGTGCCTGCCAGGCCTTTCCGTGCCGGACCGCGCCTAGCCTGGCCCGGCCTAGCCCAGCCCAGCCTGCCGTGCCGCACCTAACCGTGCCTTGCCGCGCCACGCCATGCCGAGCACTGCCACTCCTGCCGTGCCTTACCAACGCGGGCGCAGCCTAACCACTCCCAGCCTTACCATGCCTGCCGTGCCATGCCGGGCCATGCCGGGCCATGCCTCACCCCGCCGTGCCTTGCCCGGCCGCGCCAATCCTGCCATGCCTTGCCACGCCGCACCATGCCGCGCCCAGCCTCACCAATCCTGCCTTGCCGCGCACCGCCCTGCCAAGGCTTGCCACGCCCTGCCCGGCCCTGCCCAGCCAATCCTGCCGAGCCGTGGCCTGCCGGGACCAGCCTAGCCACTTGCTGCTATGCAGCATCGACCTGTTCAATCGCGTCAAAAATCGGCTTGAGTTCTTTGAGTTCCTCATACCTCTTTTTCACACGCTTGAACTCGCCAATCGCTTGGCGAAACAACTCGTCCCGCAGTTGCTCATTCGTCATCACATCCACAAACGGACGATAACCACCGCCAGGCTGCTTTCTGTCTGACGAAAGCGAGACGTACATCGGCAGTGGCCTATCGTTGCCAAGATTCTTGGCCACCGTGACCACCAGACGAATCACCTTTCTGGCTTCCTCAAGCCGCCATTGCTCTGCGGCTTCGCCATCGTCCCAAGTAAATTGACGGTGCAGATGTGTTGTCGCGTCACGAGCGAACTCGACCACATCTTCTGGCCGCAGCAATCCACCGTGCAACTCCCGTATCGACTCAAGTTCTTCGGCAATCGAATCCTTTGTCGCAATCGTCATATCAACCCTCCTGTGAGCAGATTTCAAAAGTCCCCCAACCCATGCCGCACGAGTTCTTGCTGAATGGCCGTCCCTCACCGATGCCGACTTGCACTCCGGCACGCAGTACCAAGTTGGCAATGTCGGCTGGCGTGAAGATGTCAGCGTCAAAGTCAATGTTGAGCGTTGCTGTCCACCCAACGTCATACATGGCACGCACGCGGATATCAGCAACGCCAGTGGCATTCCGAACCATGTGTTCCACCTTCGTCGGCTCGCTGTCAATCTTGATGAGCGGCGTGCCTTCTGCTGCATCAAAACCATCGGCGCGAATAAAGATCGACTTCTTCGCCTTCGTCATGTGAAAACCAACGATGCTGCACGCACTCACCATTGCGTTGCGAATCGCACCAGCAGGAATCCCAAACCACCCGTTGCGGCTGCGATGCACTGCCTCAAGGAATGCAGCGTCGAAATCTTTCGCTTCACGCTTGCGGCCTTTGGTCGCAGTTGACCCAGCCGCCTGCTTCTCACGCATCGTGTTGCGTGCCTTCTCCCCAAAAGCAAGCTGCACATAGGGTGCAGTCCCCTGTATCTTGAGTTGGGTCGTGACAAAGTTGGGTGCTGTAATCGTCACGCTCTGCGATGGCGTGCCAACCGTGTCGCTGATTCTGTTCTTCGCCGTCTTTTCTTTCGCAATCATGCTTCTAATCCCTTCAGAAAACCCCTCCAAAATGCAGCGTCTCAAGCGAGACTGTCCTGCGTGTGAAAAACCCCTGGCGGAAAACAACCGGGAACCCGCCAGGGGGTGCGGCACATTGCCGCGTTAGCCATCCGATTCCGCTGGTGCGCGACGCAGGCCGCCGCCACCGTTCCGCAGGCTTGCTGCGTATTCCTCCTGTGCCTGCTGGCGTGCCTGCCAAACGTCGTCAGGTATCAGCGTTTGCAGCTCGCGGATTTCCAACTGCAAGTCATGGCATTTCTGAACCATGTGCTCTAACGCTTGAAAACGCCGCTTCACCAACTCGCCAAGGTCGCCAAGTCCACGCATGTGGAGGAAAGCGGCCAGCCTGCCGGGTTCCATGTTTGCAAAGTCGCTCACGCTGGCACCTCCTCTTCCATCATGCCAAGACGTTCATCGAGCAACTCGTACAGGTCTGCCGCCTGCACTTCGGTGTAGAAGCCATCGTCCAGACGCTGACGCACGATGGCCGCGAACTTCCGCACCTGCTCGCCGTCTTTCGCCAACTCGATTGCCGCCCTGGCCTTCGCTATCGCGGCTTCATCGGCCACAGGTGGTGACGCCTGCGGCTTGGCCTTCGGTGTCGGCTGCGCCACCGCTGGCTCAATCTCAGCGTGCGTGTAGTCTGCGGCCTCTTCGGCTGTCACCAGACCACGAAGCACATCGGCAAAGGCGTCACGCAGAGCGAACCCCCTGGCACGCATTTGCAGCATCCGCTTGGGATATTGCGTCCACGGTCCAGACTTTCCCCACAGACCAGCTTTCTTCGCGTCAGCCACAGAGAACGTCGAAACCGTCACCGATGGCGAGCCACGGCGTTTGGCCTTGCAGGTTGCCATCATGTTGTCGCCGTCGCCGTCCAGCGTCTCGCTGACGTACTCGCAGACTGGCGACGCCATCACCAACGCATTGGCCGCGTCACCGTAAATGGTCGGCCTTCCGTTGACGACGGCAATCGACTGAAGCGATTGCATAGGCGAAAGTCCTAACTCTGCACCGTGCTGGATTGCCAGCAGGCAGGCTTCGGGTTTGCCGCGAAAATCCTTCGGGGCAAAGTCGCTCTTGGCCACCAACTCGCTGAAGCGAAAAGCATCTTCAAAGGTGGCGAGTGCCAACCCACGCTGCTGGCTGACTGTCGTGCTGATTTCTGTACTCATGATTTCCCTTTCTTCAATAAGGCAACAAAGCAAGGTCATTGACCTCTACAACTTCGCTGCCGCCTCCCTCCACATGACGCCGTATGCGATAGGTATCGCGCTTGACGCCCTCAATCGCTTCCATGATGTGACCACGGCACAAGTCGCCGCCGTGCCAAAACATCACGCAATCGTCTGCCTTCCAACGGCAACGGCCATCGCGATATGTGCCGCCTGTCACGCCGTAGGTTTCAACCATTGCTGCCGCAGCAGCATTGCCTTCGCGTTCGTGTGCGTCCATTTGTCTACTCCCTTAGTCGGCCATTCCTGCGGCAACAAGCCGCAAGCAAAAGATGGCAATCTCAATCACAATCTGTAGAAGTTCTTCCGACATGGTTTGCCCTCCTTGGCTTGAGCCGCCAGCCGGATTGCTGGCGGCTTTGTTGTTGCTCAGTCAAACGAAAAGCTCAAAATCTTCCAGCGGCTATTCCAAAGGCTGTCCGCATACAGCCGAAAATCGTCCATCGTTTTGACTTTTTTGACGTTGACCAAGGTTTTGTTCAGATCAGGCTCAAAAACTTCAAAGGTGACGGTAAACATCGTTTTCCCTTTCCGGTTTGTGTCTCGCAGCTCCTTGCTGCGTCATGCCATCATTGTAACGGTATCGGCACAAGAGTCAACAGGCATCAGGAAAAAAATCCAAAAAATCCAAAAACCCCCAGAATCCCGCTAGTTTGCGGCAAATCCCTTTGCGAGTTTGCCGCCGCTTGCCGCCAGCTTTTTCACTTCAGCGGCATCGACTAAGTAAGTCCTGCCGATAAGTTGCCCAAAAACCCGGCCATCCCGTGCGAGCCTGCGGATGTAGCCCATCGTGCAGCCGTAGAGCTTGGCCGCATCCTGGCAGGTGATGAGAGTCCGCTCGCCGCTGGTAATCTTGTTCTTGCTCATGCGGCAAGGATACCGCGAGCGGCACAGAAGTCAAGCCGGGGCAGGGCAGGAGCGGCGTGGAGGGTTCGCCGTTATGCTCAACTGCCCGCCCCAGCCAGGGCGATACCTACTTGCAGTCGCAAGCGGCCTTGGCCTCACCAGCACACGATTTCGCACCAGCGCACGAACGCGCTTCGGCACGAGCCTCCCGAGCAGCACAACGAGCCGCACTGCGGCCAGCCACCCGCTCGGCTCGACGCTGTGCGAACGTCGTGCGTCCAGCGCAAGACGCCTCACCAGCACACGAAGCCTTTGCCTCCACTGGCTTGCACGCAGCACAATCCTGCGGTGGCGCACCAGCCAAAGCGGCGGCAGTCAAACCCGAAAACACAATCGCAAAAACGTATCGCATCCCTGCTCCTTTTCCTATCGACCAAAACGGCGGCAACAATACCACCGACCAGACTTCCCTTGAGCCACGCCGCTGTCAACGGTCTTCATTCCGCTGTTTGCGTAGCAAGTGTTATTGTACGCGGCTTGTGGCGACGAGCCGCTGCCGCATCCCTCATAGCCTTTGTTACCACCGAAGTGAGCAACCGTCTCCAGTTTAGCCATGCACTCTGCCACCCCCTGAGCGGTCGCATTACTGCAACCAGCAGGCACAGCACGGTAGCTGCTGCCACCACCACGCCTGCCGAAGACTCTGGCTTCGGCGTCGGTGGCCGCGAATCCAATCGCCAACGCCAGTGCAATTGCTGCAATCCTTTGCATCACTCCTCCTTTGGCAAATCCTTTGCGAGCAACTCAACGAGCAGTCGCTCACGCTCCCACAGTAGCCGCATCACATCTGCGGCCAAAGCTCCGCTGGTGCCAGTCCAGCCAGGTTGCCCTGCTGCTCTGGCCCTATGCGTCATCCTGGCAATGTCGTCGCTGGTGAGCGGCAACATCTTCGGGTCAATCGTTTGTTTCTTCATACAGCACAATCGCGAGCAGGCTATAAGCGGCCAGGTCGAGAAGCGTGTCTTTCACGCCCTCATGCACTAGTGTCCCAGTCTTGCAGTACGTTCGCAGCCGCTGCACCTTGTCGGCAATCCTGACCATGCAGCCACGCCACGGCTCAATGTCAACGAAGTCGGCACCCTGGCGAATGTTGGCAAGCGGGTCGCTTTCGCTTCCATAATCTGCGGATTTACTGCGGTGCAGTTGCGCCATCTCATTGAGCAACTGAAGGAAGCGACTGCTGGCGGGGTGCATTTCGTGCAACGGGTCTGGCTCGTCACTGCTTTCGTCTTCAGGGTCAGCCAATACGGGATGCTCATCGTCGGCCTGGCACGCCTTGTCCATCCCAAGCCGGTTCATCACAACGGCACGCAGTGCTTCGTTCTTCTCTTCCAGCGACATTGCCGCCGCTTCCCATTCGTAGGTATCCACAGTCACGAGCTTCGTACCTCCCCTTTCTTGCTGATTCGATAGTTGTCTACGTCAAAGCTGCCTGACTCGTCAACGGCAACTGTGGCGAACCCCCAATTCCACTTGTTGCAGCGAGCATACTCCGGCGTCAGGTCGCACAGGCACCCAGTTGACCAGCAGAAAGTCTCGCGGTGCCACATATCAGATTCCGCATGGCCGCTGGTTCTGTGGCCGTGTCCCTCTAGTACCGTGTGATGCAGTCGCAGGAATGCACCACGCGCCTGATTGACCGGACTGCTGATGCCTTTGCCTTTCTCGTGGCCGTGCAAGACTGGCAACTCTCCAACCATGATAGGCCGCTGGTCATCAACCAGCTCGATTTCATACTTCGCAAAGTCCAGCCATTGGTCAAGTCCCATTCGTGGGTCGTCGCTGATTTCTGGTGCGTGCTGCCAGAGCCAATGCGCCCAACGCTCTTCGTGGTTGCCTGCCTTGAAGATGAACGGGATGCCAGGAAACTCCTGCCGCAGCCACGCAAGCAGTTGCCGCACGGCGTCAAGCTCGCCACGGAAATCTCGCTTCTTTGGATTCTTAATCCATCGGCTGATGGTGTAGAAGTCGCAGGTGTCGCCATTGAGAATCAAGGCGTCGATGCCGACTTTCTTGAGATGTTGAACTGCCGCACCCAGTGCGAGTTCATTGTGGTACGGAACGTGGATGTCGGAAAGAATGCCAACGATGCCAGTTGTCTCAAGCACATACGGAAGCCACGGCTCTGCCTTGCTCTTTGGCATTTCGATGCCTTGGCCTGGCTTGCGAGCATCCCGCTTTGCGGCTGTATTCGACGACAACTTGCTTTTTTTGCCGCACTGGCCGCATTGAAAACGAATGCGGCTGCGTGCTTGCTCCAGCGTAATCGCCCCATTGGATTCAGCCACAAGCCTGCGAGCCAACGAGCGTGCTGGATGCGTTGGGTATTTGCGAATCAACTCACGAGCCATCTGCGTGACTTCATCACCTTTCATCGCGTTCCCCATCTAAGCGGTAGCCGAGTTTCCACAAGATAGACGCCAGCGTCGTCGCCACTTCTGCAACGTGGTCTTCAGACGCAAAGTGCTGGCAGGCGTGAAGTGCTTCGTGCAGTTCCGTATCCAGCCGGTCGATACCCTTGAGCGTCTTGCAAATGCTCACAGTTTTGTTGTCATAGTCGCACAGGCCGCACAACTTGCGCCTGCGCAAACTGCGATAGACCCACTGCCACTGAGTGCCAGCAATGCGAAACAAATAGCTAGGATGTTTCCTTGACACGCTGCGCCTCCTTGCGAGCGTTTGCGATGGCACGACGCACCAGCATCTTGGCTGGCATCGTCATAAACGGCAGGCCGCGTTTGGTGGCTTCTTCCTTGAGCCACTCCACGATGGTTTCAATGTTCTCTGCGCACCACTCAGCACCGCGAGCATCCATCGTCAGTGCTTTTGCGTTGCAAGAGCAGTTTGATGACGCCGTGATCCCAATCACTCTCAACAACTTCTTCAACTCAGTGCCAGCACCGCCAGTGCTGTCGTGCCGCTTCACCTTCCGCTCAACCCCGCAGACTGCCCGCACCTTGCCGCTGAACGTCGCACCGCAGACTTCGCAGCGATGATTTCCATCGTCCTCAATCAGCTTGCAATAACTCATGGAACTGGCTTCACGTTGACGGTCCCAGCTGTGCCTGCCGGCAAATCCCACGAACCAGTGAAGTTGCTGCACTGGCACAACTCGTTGACGCCATTAACCGGACAACGGGACGCAACCTTAGTCGGCGTAATCGCGTTCTTTTCTCGCGTGATTGTGATGTTGATAGGTCCGCTCACGCCGATATAGAGAATCACATGCCGGTCGCAGATGCTCGCTTCGGCATCCACATCGACGTTGACTTCCCACTCTGTTTCGTACGGGTCGGTCCAGTTGAACGTAATCGTCGGGAACGCTTCACGCACCGTCGAAAGACAGACGCTTGAGAAAACCCACGTTCCATTGACTTCGGCCTCTACCGCTGTCTTTAGGCTCGCGTAGTCTTCGCCTTCGTCGGTTATCTCAAACAGGTCAAGCGAATAGAACTCGATTTGCAAAGCACTGAAGTCAGTACCGGCGACGCAATCGTATGGCGGGTCTTCCGGTGTCTCGTAGCCGTTTTCGCATTCGGTCACCGAAGGTGGCGACGCCCCGATGCAGGTGCTTTCGCTGTTTCCCTCACTGATGCAGCAATCCAGTTGTGTTCCAGTGCATGAGCCAACCGTGACGGGGTTGCCGTCCGCATCGTTGCATGGGCTTGAGATAACGCAGCAAGGGCCAGGCGGCGGCGGTGGCGGGTCGCACTGGCATTTCAGCGTATACCGCCATGCCGTGCCGCCTGAGCCAACTACAGTGACTTCCACGGATGTTTCGCCAGCGGCTTTGGTGAAGCAGTATTTGCCTGTTCCAGAAACAGCACCACCAGTTGAGTAGACCGTTGACCCACCAACCTTGACCGTAAAATCATCGGGGATTGAATAAGCTTGGTACTCAAACTGGAGTTGCAACTCTTCGCTTGGAAACGTGTAGGAAGTGACTGTCGTGCCTGCTCCACCAGAAGCGGCTTCAATCTGACGGCACGGCGGCTCGCCGCAGCAGGCTTCGCACGGCAAGAACATCACTCACACTCCGCAGCAATCAGATACCAGGCTGTCCCTTCGCGTGCGATGGCAACTGCTCTACCAGTGCTTCCAGTCGCAAGGTCGGCAAAAAGGTTTGTAGCTGACGCGGTGTTTGGCGTCGTCGTCACGTTGATGAAGGTGACGGTCTTCGATGCGTGCTTCGCCCACGCGGATGAATCGTGCGTGCCGACACGAAATATGACTGGCGCAGCACCACCCGAACCACCGCCGCTTCTATTGAATACAAGCGGCGTTCCTTGCCTGTCGCCTTGCTCGACGGTCCTGACGACGTTGGCAATACGTTGAGCATCGCGGCGATTGAACGCAACACGCTGGCCGCCGCTCTTGCCGTCGGGTTTGTTGGACGTTCCCACGCTGGTCAGTCCTCATAGATTGTCAGCACGAGCCGCGAGCCTTCTACGGCAGACTTGGCAGCGTAGTCGCCAGGTGCAAGACGAAGCACGGCGGCTTCGCCTGCCTTAAGCCTGACGGTTTCGTAGAGCGTCCCTGCATTCAGCCTGCCGAATGACACGGTATGCGTCGTCTCCGTCGCCAGCGAACGAGCGAAGCACAACCCAACGGCACCAAGGTTTGCGGTGCTGACTGCTGAAGTTGCCGTGCCTAGCTCAAGCGTTACGGCCACAACGCCAGCCGTTGCCATCGAAGCGGTGACGCCGCTGGCCGCGAATGATTGCGAAAGCGAGCCTTTTGATATCTGGCCGTTTATTGTGTATTGAGCGTCTGGCATGGGTCAGCCTCAGAATGGTGGAACGCCGAAGTAGGTGTTGAAATTGACAACAGGATTTAAACGTCTAGTCAGGATGTCAGGCGTGCCAGGGCCGCCAGGATATTTGAGAGTGCCGTCTGCGTTGAGCGGCTGCGGTGACGATGCGGCAATTTGGTTGCTTTCGTCATCGTAGACGTAGCACAACTTTTTCGCACTGCCATCGATGTAGTGCCAGCCGACATGCGGCAGGAGCATACGCCAGCCGCTTTGCCGATAGACAAGCTCGACGCTGACTTGCCAATAGTTTATCTCGATGCCGTTGACCACTTCCGTCGCCTGCTGCGCCGATATCCCAGCACACTTCCAAGTGTAGGCCGGGCCGCCAAGATACGCAGACTCATTGAGTGCGTTGGTGACTGCCGCCGCAGTGGCAAGCGGGAACGCGGCACGGTTGCCGGAGATGCTTGCACGCACTTCTGCTTCATCAAGCATCAAGCCTTCGAAGAAGTCGCCAGCCGCGTTGACAAGCGGCTGGATGTCACTGTTGCCAGTGCCGTTGTAATGCACCAACGCAGGCACCTGCGCACCGCCTGTGCTAAATGACCAAACGTCAGGCCGAGCAAGTGGGCTTGGCTCAAACTCTGGATTGCCGCCAAGTTCCGGCACAGCGTAGTTGTAGGAAACTGTCGCGTGCCACGGGTCAGGCGAGTTCTCGCTAATGCTACCTTCGACGCATCGAAGATACGAATACTCAGGATGGTACGCACCGTGGAAAATGCCGATGGCGTTCAGTATCTCTTGATGCGTCGTCGCCGGGTCATCGAGCGTGACGGCGTACTGTATTTGGCTCGTCGGTGCTTCGCCAAAGCGATGCTGGAACGTGCGGCCAACAAGTTCACGATAGGAAACAACAGCCATCACGCAGCTCCTGCAATCTCGACTGGCAATGCCTTCAACGCACGAAGGTCTTCACGCATTCGCTGCAATTCCTGCAACTGCTTGCGGGCTTCCGTCACGGCAGGGTCTTCTCGTCCCGTTGCAAGTGCGATGAACTGGTCGATGCCGCCTGAGCGAATATCTGCCGCCTGCAAGGCTTTTTGATTTACGGCAGAAAGTTTGTCGATTCGTTCAGCTTCATACGAAAGGGATGCTATGAGAAGATCATCTTGTTTTTTCAATAGAGCATCGTTGTACTTCTTTTGATCCTGCTCGGCTTGCTTGGCCGCAGCTTGTTCTTGTCTCTTCCTGTCTGCTTCCTGCGCTCGCTGTTGCCGCTCGTTTTCTCGCTGCTGCCTTTCTTGTTCGCGTGCCGCGCGTGCTTCTGGCGACTTACTATCCTCCCACGCTTGCCTGCCGCGTCCAACAGCAGACCCAAACATCCCAGGTTCTGCTGCATCCGGTGGCGCAGCGGAATCCTGTGAAATCCGTTGCCTATCCTGCTCGGCTTGCTGCCGCATTATTTGGGCGTAGTTATTGAGAAACTCAGCACCTGAGCTGGAAAAGTTTGCGACAAACTGCGCAAAGACTTCCGCTGCGGATGCAATGAAGTCATTTAGTGCGGAACGCAAGAAATAGAATGAGTCGCTAAGTCCAACAGCTACATCGGAAAAAAACTGCATTGTGCTCTGGAAAGCGGAAAAGGTGCTTTCGACGCTCATGCCCCAGTCATTTAGGTTAGCCACTGCATAATCAAGAAGGTCAGCAAGATACTCAGCACCATCAAAGAGTGCTGCCGTGATTGAGTCAGCGAGTGCAGTACCGCCGGTGCCTTCACCAAGTCCTTGGTATCCTTCAACAAATTGCAAAAACTCCTCTGCGATGGCAGTCACTGCCGGTGCCAAGTTGCCGACAACCTGGCCGATGATTCCTTGGAACGTCGCTTCCACCAAAGAAAGCGCGCCATTCATTTCCTGTATTGCAGAAACTTGGTCTTCTGAAAGCACAATACCAAGCCGCTCGGCTCGTTCAGCAAGTGCTTGAAACTCTTCGCCGCCATTCCGAAGCAACGGCAGCAAAGCAGTCAAGTCGCCAGAGATTGCTTCAAGGTAGAAAACCATTTCCGCTTGAGACAATCCGGCACGCTCTAGGCTGTCAACGTAAAGCTGTAATGCTTCCGGCCCAGATAGGTTGCGGAACTGTTCAGCAGTAACGCCAACAAGTGGAGCGATGTTCTCAAAGAAGTCGGCCATCGGGCCGCCGCCAGTTTGCAAGAAATCACCAACCCGGTCGTTCATGTCTTTGAAGATGTCGGCAAGTTTGTCTTGCTCAATGCCGACTGTCCTGGCAGCAACTGCCAAGGCTTGGAATCTTTCAACAGACGTATTCGACACGGCGGCAAGCCGCGTCAACTCGCCAACTGTTTCGCGCACCTTGTCGATGAATGAATTGATCGAAGACACGGCACTGGTGAACATCTTGCCGAGCTCGATAGCAACAAGGCCACGCATCGCTGACGTAGCACTGCGGGTCGACTTGGAGATATCGCTAAGAAGCTTTTCGGTCTTCGTCATGCCGCGAGAAAGCCCTGCCGTGTCGGCAGTGAACTTCACGGCAAGTCCTGGCCCTGCTGCCATCATTCACCCCTAAGTTGCCGCCGCAGTTCTTCCAATGCCGCTTGGTCTTGCAGATAGTGCTGCGGCGGCTTCTCGATTGGCACGAAGTCCGAAGCCTTTGGTGCATGACCCCTTTTGGCATACGGTGCAACAGTTGCGGCGGCAATGATTCCCGTCTGATGCCACGGGTCTGGTAGCGGCATGTAGAAGCGATGTACCGCCATCCATTCGCTCAATTCTTGGCTGTCCATCCTTGAGCATAGTTCTGCCACCGTCATGCCAAGAGTTGCGGCCAGCCTGAAAAGGAAAAGCCTGGCAGGCCGCAGGTTTAGTTTTTTGCGAGTTCCTCAACGTCATCATCGGAAAGCGCATTGTGTTTCATTGCCGCTTCCCAGACACGAATCGTGATGCGAGCCGACTTCTTCGCCAGCAGTTCGATTTCGTTTGCCTTGAAAAGCAACTCGCCTTTTTCGTCGCACAGCACACGCTGCAAAAACTTAGAGCGGAAATTCTCCACGCCTTTGCTCTTGTTGACCATCCAATCGTTTTCGTAGCTGTCACGCTCGCCAACCGTCATCACCCGCACGAAAACGCTGCCACCCCACTCAGGCACCTGCACTTCCAGCAGTCCCATGTCGTCAGCAGCAAGAATCTGTTCCTTCGTCAGTGCCATGTCAGGAGTCCGAAATCTTTAGGGTCACGGCAAACCGCGTCACGCCATTGCGTTCGAATGTTACGTTCACCGTCTCCCAAACAGCATACGTTGACAGTCCAGCCCCACCACCAGAAATGACGAACGCGGCTCGCTGGCCGAAGTTGGAAATGTTCGTGTTGGCAGTTCCAAGGCAGGCAACCGTTACGCTGCCTTGCTCTGAAGTCCAAGCGGTGCTGCGTCCTTGCCTGCCGCCGCCATAACTCCACGACAACTCCTGCACCTCTTCAAAAAAGGTGCCGTTCCAACTTACGGAAACGTCAGTTGAATAGGTTGCCACGAATCACCTCACGCGGTGACTCGCACCGTAGCATTTCCACGCACAACGTCATTCATCGCAAGCGTCACGCTAGAGCTGACAATCGTTGCCGTCGCTCCAGTGATGAACGAGCCGACTGTAAATGAGCCACTTGAACCACCAGCAAGCTGACTGGTTCCGATGTAGTCGAAGGAAACTTCGCGGCCAGTCTCGCCAGTCGCGGAACCCTTGAGCGGCCTTGCTTGCGTCAACATCGTCTCGCCGGTTGTCTGGCCGAGATGGCTGATGTCGATTCGGTCGGTTTCGCCAGAAACGTCCGAGTAGTTGATTGTCACGTTAGTGACGGTGTAGGTGCTTCCAGCAAAAACCACAAAGGTCTTTACTGGCCCATCATGCGGCGTGGTTGCCATCTGCTAAGTCTCCTGCCACCAGATATCGTAGGTTTGCGTCACTGCATAAACGCCAGGAAGCTCAGAGCCGTCGAGCGTGATGACTTCATCGCTTTCGCTTTCCAGGCTCGTCTGCTTCACCGTTGTATTGTCGAAACTGCCGCCGAACCCATCCAGAACACGGCGCACTTCGTCAGCTATTTGGCGAGATTCCAGCCGCGTTGTCGCGTAGATTGTGAATTCAACCGACACTCGCGGAACCCCCATTGGAAACGCAAGCGTCTGTTCCCGGCTGATATCTGCTCGCCTGTAGTTGATGAATGGCAGGCTGTCTTCAGAGCCAGCCAAATCGTAGAGCACTCGGTGGCCGATGTGCTGCGTCACGGCGGCATCGCTTATCAGCGCATTCCGAAGCACGCTTTCTGGAGTCTTTAGCATGGTTATTTGTTCTTTGGCGGGAACTTGATTTCTAGGAAGCGTGCGGCACGCTCAACAATGTCACCCATTTCCTGCTGGAGTATTGAGCGAATCACGCTGGTATTCTGCTCATAGGTTTTACGCAGAACATCGTTTGGATAAATGCGTCCCAGGTTCACCTTTTCGCCTTTGGCGGCTTTTTTGAAAAATGCCTTTGGCGATGCTGGCGTGGTGCGAACCCGTGCAGAGCCGCCGAACTTTCCACGCTTGGCTTTCTTCTTGATGGTGAATGGTCCGCGACTGTTGAAACTTGATGCGATTCCCGCTTTCTTTGTGCGGCGATTCTTGGTTCCGAAAATCAGCAGGCCAGCGTGGTATGCGCGGTCTTTGCCTTTTTGGACGGTGCCGCCTGTTGGAGTTTTCTTTCCTGTGCCTGCCTTGGTGTAGCCGACAATCCCAACGGCGTTTCCGGTCTTTGGGTATCGCCGCACAACGCTGGCAATAGACCGGCGAAGGTTGCCACTGACGTTCTTGAATGCCGACTTCGTGTTCTGCTTTAAGGCACGAGCAACTGGCTTGGTCGCCTTATTGATTGCCGCACCAAGAAACTTGGCTCGGATGTTAGGTGCAAACTTCGCAGCCAGTTCGCGCTTGATAGCGGCAAGCTCAGGGAAATCGACTTTTGTTCCTTGAGCGTAGCGTGCCATCACTCAGCCTCTTCGCAGACGGCCACATGCTCAGAGCGGTTTCCATATTCCAGAAGGCTGACAATCTGCAAAATGCGGCTTCGCCAGACGAAGCGGTCGGTGTGCTTTAGCCCGTCGATGTAGCGAAACCGCACCCGATGCGTCACCTTGACTTCCTGCTGTCCATCGGCCAAGGCTTCGCTAGAGCTGACGCCGTTGATTGCGGCCCAGACCGTCGTCAAGTCAGACCACGCAAGCGTAGTTTCCCCGATGCTGTTGGTGCTGCTCGTTGGCCGCTGCACCGTCACCCGCTCACGCATTTCGCCTGGCCGAATCATCGGTAGCTTCCCCACTTCTGTGAGTCGAGAAGAGCCTTGACGCCGAACTCTATTTCCTTGGAAATGCTGCCTGTCAGCACTGCGAGCCGCTGCTCATACATATGGCCCACAAGCATCAGAATCGCGTGCCGTATTGCCGCAGGGACGTTTGAGCCTTCGGCACCGTAACCGGCCCACCATGTCACCGCGACGGCATTCGGGTCGCTCAAGTGGCTTGGCCAGGTGCCGCCGTAAACGGTGCGAATGCGGCCTGGCGTGTCTTCACGGTCAACCCGGTACGTTGATGCACTCAGCGTCGTGGTGGTTGGCGTGGCCGTCCCTGAGCCGCCAGGGTCCAGCGTGTAGGTGATTGTCGTCGCCGTGAGCGTCCCGCTCGACGCCATCGGTGGCCGTGGCAATTCAAACTCATACGGGAAGGAATCCAGCCGCATGGTGAGCTGCTGCGAAACCAAGGCACGGTCGATGTACTCTTCAACCCATTGGCGTGCCGCCGTAATCAAAGCACCGATATAGGTGTCGTCGTCGCTGATATCGACGCGCAGATGCTGCTTGGCTTCTGCCAGCGTCACCGGCTCAACCGCAGGCTGCGTTGCCACTGTCAGGCTTCGGTACTTCATTCCGTGACTCGCTTTCTGCGGTACTGCCTAACGTCTGCCGTTCTGGTTTCCCGCTCGACGCTCGCCGTTTCCAACAAGCTTCCCTGCCGCTCAGGCTCGACAATGCCACGGGCAATCAAGACATTCGCTTCGCCGTCGCCAAGTTCCACCACGTTGCCTTTGCGGTAGGTGCGGAAACTCTTGGTAAATCTGACACGCATTATCCCCCTACCTTCCAGACGCCTTCCGGCGGCTTGTTGTGAGTCACGAAATCCGTTGCGTGCTGATGCACCGGTTTGCCTAAGTTCTCCCCCGGCCAAGTCACCATGTATTCGCCGTGGCCCAAGATGACCCGTGGCGTCACATACAGCCGGTTCCCTGCCTTCTTGAACTGACGCCAGAAGAAAATATCGTCGTCAATTCTGCCGTCTCCCCACTCGCCGGCGTCATTCGGCACGCCTTGAAACCACGGCTTTGGCGTTCGCTTGAGTGCCGCCGTGCTGATGACGGTGCAGCCAAAGTGCGCCGTGTCAACTTCCTGCACAGGTGCTGCGAACCATTCGCGTGGCACCTGAGTTGATCCACCTTCTGGCGGGGCGTCCAGCATTCCTTTCATCGTGAGCATCGGCCTGCCGTCTTCGCGTTTCGTCTGCAAGCCAGTCACGGCGTCACATTGAAACGTCATGGCAAGCGTCATCAGATGTTCTACGTCGGCCTTGGTAAAAAACGTGTCGTAGTCAATCGTCAGGATGTACTCGCAATCATCCACGAACTGCTCAAAGACCCTCTGCAAGCACTGACCCCAAAAGGCACCTGTCACCTTTGTCGGTCGAATGCCAAGCGGCATCAGTGCCTGGCACCAGCCAAACCAGTTGTCATTAAAACCAAGTCGCGGCATTGAAAGCACCGCTTCGACACGCACATCGGCGGTGGTATCGCCAACCTTAACCAGCATTTTGCTTGCTCCAAAGAAAACGGGCGGGCAGGAGTTGGGCCTCCTTGCCCGCCCGTCCTTGGTTACATTTTGCCAGTTGTGTCAAGCATCAGCCGCTGACAAACACATCGACGCCAGCAGCCGCAGCCGCAATCGGTGCTTCTTCTGGCTTGCCGAGTCGTGCAACCGATACCACAGGCGAAGCAGCGTTTGGCGTGGCGTACACGTTCAAATACCGCTTCTTCCCACGCATATCGACATTGAACCGCACAACGCTGGTGCTGTTCGTGTCGCTTGGCGTTGGAATCGTGAAGCTAGTACCACCAACGAAGCCGCTCACATCGGAGTAGCTGCTGGTGGTGTCGCCTTGCTGAAGCTTGAGAGCCACAGCCACAGCCGAGTTGGTGCCAGCGGCCACAACCGGCTCAAAGCAAACGTCGATGCTGGCGTAGTCAAAGCCAAGCGTGTCGATGCTCTGCTGGTGCGTTGCATTGGTTGCAATGTCACCATTGGACAACTTGGCGTCAGTCTTCGAACCTTCAAGCGAATTCATAGTCTATGGTTCTCCTTGCTCTTAGGCAGTGGTCTTGAGTGCAACAATCGGCCCAGCGTTTGAGTTGTCACCAAGCGAATGCCAGTTGGCATCAACTCGCATGGTGGCGTACCACGCCGTTTGGTCATAACGAGCGTACTCGTCAACGCTGCTGCGGATGTTCACTTGGTTCCGCACGCCATAGATGCCAGCCAGAGCAGCATCACCCACCAGCACCTTGATGACGTTGGCGTCGGTGCCAAGCGTGTTATCCATCACAAGCGTCTGGATAACAGGCAGGCCAAGGAAGCGTGGCAGGCCACCGTTGGCGATATCGCCAGCCATGTTGCCGCCAGCCGCCATTTGCAGCCGCTCGATGCTCGCATGGTAGCCAGCAGGCGAGATGTACCAAGCCGCACCACCCATCGCGTACCGTGGCAACGCACCGAGTGCCTTGCTGAAGTCCGAAAGGTCAAGATTTTCAAACGAGTTGTTGCCAGCCGCAGCGGCCACAACGGAAGCAGTATGCGTGCCGTCATTGATCTTGACCGTCACGCCCTGGATGCCGCCGTAGGTGCTGGTGCCGTCGCCGTTAAATGCGGCTTCGTCCACCTTCTTGCTGAGCTCCAAGCTGAACTCCGAGACGAGCCAGTCGGCAACGGAAATCACGGAATCGGCCAGAAGCTCATTGGCAACGCGAGTGCCGCAGCCAAGCTTCTTGGCAACCAACTGCACTTGCGTGCCAGTTGGGTCGCTGGTGGTGATTTCGCTGTTTTCGCCAATCCAGTATCCAGTCACGCCGGTCAGACGCTTCGGGAACAGAATGGTATCGGAAGCCATGTTGGCCTGCTGCATCGCAGACGGTGCAACGCCGTAGGTTTCGACAAGGCGAATGATTTGGTTTGCCATCTCTTCCGGCACGGCAAACCCACCGGCACCCATCGTGCTTTCACCCATTGCACGAGCTTCGACGCCGTGGTCAAGGCACCACCGCTTGGCATCAGCATCGCCAAGGAAGGTGCCCGCAAGCCACTTGCCGACACGATAGGCAGACTCAGGATTGTCGAAAGCGCGAAGCTTCCGGCTGTAGTTGATTGGCTCAACGCGAACTTCTGCACGCTCTTCAGCGGCAGGCTCAACGGCAGGCTTGCAGCGGTCAATCACGGTGCGAAGTTCTCCAGCGGATTCGGCTACCTTCTTCTCAAAGGCAAGCTTGGCGGCCACATCATCGGCACGCTTCACAAGGCCTTGGAGTTCCATATCACGAGCCGCGTTGTCGGCATCGTTGTCGGTTTCCATCGAACGCACGGCGTCGATGCGATTCGCCAGGTCGGCGGCTTCGTCCTGCAAACGCTTCAGATTGTCCATGTAGATTCTCCTTGCAGCGGCGACATGCCGCGTATTCGATTTCACTAAACTACGGCCTATCCTTTTTCGCCGTCCAGATGCGCAGGCCGGATTGTGTTGTTTTTACAAACACACTCCCACGGTTCCCGCATTTGGAACAGCGAACGTACCTTTGTTTTTCCGAGCCAACCGAACGGCTGGAGCGGGTAATCATCTTATTTCCGCAACTGCATCGAATGTCAGACATTCCGCAACCTTAGAGATACAGCAGCAGCAGCAGCGAGCATCGTTGAGCGCAACTGCTTCTGCGGCTTGTCTTCTTGTTCTTGGTCTGCAAGCCATGCTTGATATGACCGCATTGCAACACTGGAGGAGCTGGCAGGGTATGCAGGCGTCAGCACCGGCCCAACGTCATACAACCCTTTGACTTCCCGAATCTGCCGAATGGCTTTGCCGTCGTCGGCTGTGCGAAATGATTCGCCAGCCTTATCAACGGTGAAGGCAAACGAACTGCCAGAAACGTCGCGGCGTGCAATCAGTTCTAGAATGTCGGCACGGCTCGCTGGCGGCGTCACCACATACCGCAATCCCTTTTCGTCGCTGGAAAGTTCCAGCGTGCCGCTCGATGTGCGGCCTAGCACGATGTTGCTGTCGTGATTGAACAAGGCAACCACATCGGTCTTTCGCTTGCTCAGAATCTTGTCGAAAGCACCTGGCAGGATTTCTTCACGGAATCCACCAAGGTCAAGGCTCATGCGGTTGTAAACGGCAGCGTAGCCGACAATGGCGGTCTGCCCATTGGCTCGGCTTTCCACAGTCAGTTCGTCTTCGTCACCCAGCGGCATATCCCTGCGTTCGATGTTTTCCATAGTGTTGCTCCTGTCTTCGTCTTCGGCGTTCATTCGCCGGACCAGTTGATTTGCCCAAGTGCGGCCAGGGTCGCCGCCCCATAACGCCCACGCGATGCGGCCATTGCTAGGGAATCCAGATTCGCTAGGGCTCCACCCTTCACCTTGCTTGTCCACTTCGTGCCTATCGAAATAGGCTTTCATTCTGCGTGCGGTTTCTGGCGAGATGTTTTTGCCGCCTGCCAAGTCACGGGCGCGAGCGATGCCGATTGCAGTGCCGCCACGCCCAAACTCTCGACGCCACGCCAACCCTTTTTCGGCCTCACCACGCACGCCTTTTGGCGGGTTGAAGTCAATCGACTCGTAGGCTCTGCCTTCCGCTTCTGCGATGTTCAACGCCGTGAGTTGCTGCTCTGCCGCCGCCTCACTCTGGTGGCAACCTTCGATACTGCCGTCATCATCTTTGACGACGGCCCACGGTCGGCTTGCCGGACATTCAGCGGATTTCTCAATATGCCACGGCATCAGACTGCTTCCCCATCGCCATCGGCAGGCGGCACAACGTCTTCGGCTTCTGGCTCATCTTGTGGCGGCTGTTCCTGCGGCGCGTCTTGCGGTGCTTCCTGCGGCTCGTCTGGCTGCGAGTCGTCCACGGCCTTTTCAAGCGTCGTCATGTTGAGCGGCACAAAGTGCTGGTCGCCTTCCGGTCCAATCGGGTTCAGGTTCTCCAGCTCCCGCACTTCGTTGATGGTCATCCAGCCGTTCTGCAACGCCGAAACGTAGTAGGCCGAGCGGCTGGCGTGGTCGCCACGCAGCAACCCGCTCACGCTGTGTTCAGCAAAATACCGCTCGTCGTCAACAATCAAATCCCTGGCAATGGCCGCTTCCCATCGCTTGAGGTGCGGCAGCAGGCAGTGCTGCACAAACTCGGTGCCTTGAACTTCGATGTTGCTGTAGGTGCTGCGCGTCAAGTCTTGAATCATGTGCGGCGGCACCCGAAACAGGCGGCAAACTTCAATGACGCTGAACTGGCGAGACTCCAGCATCTGAGCCGATTCGTTGCTGCCGCTCAGTTCGTGAGCCTTGACGCCGTTTGGCAAGACGCATGTGCGGAACGCTCTATCGCTGCCGCGATGGATGCGCTCCCAGTTCTGCCGCAGCATTTCCGCCGCTTCCGGCGGCACAGGATTGTCGCTTTCCAGAATGACGCCTGGCCTTGCTCCATTGCCGAAGTAGGTGGCAGCGTGATTCTCCAACGCTTGAGCCAGGCCGAGAACGTTCTGGAATAGCCGGTAGGTTGCAATCGGTTTCACGCCGTCTTCGGTCGTGAACCGCAAAGCGAAAATCTGCTCCTGCGTGTATGCCGTCTGCCTGCCGTCTGGCTCGCGGTAGAGATACCGCAACGAGCCGTTTTCAAGCCGCTCAACTTCCATGCGGCTGGAGTGCAGAGGCCACAACTCAGAGACGGCACCCTGCGAGCCTGGCCGGATTTCGGCGTAGCTCGCACCGTAATTGAGATACATGCCAGTCATCCAATCCCGAAACTCCTGAGCGGTCTGCCAGGGATTCGGCTGGCTGTGCAGGAGCCGATAGACGGGATGTTGTGGTGCGCGTCGCTTGCCGCCATCAGCAAGCCGCTCATAGACATGCAGCGGCAGGGACGACACGGCGTCACTTATAACGCGAATGCAGGCCGTGTAGGCAGAGCAGGCCATTGCGTTGTCAGGCGTCACCCGAACGCCGCTCGGCGTGCGTGAACCTGACGCACTCCAGTCAACGCTCCGCACATCCCACATTCGGTAATCGGAAATGTCGCTTTTCATATTTCAATAATGTCCCAATTCATTTCGGGTGCTGCGGTTGCCGTAGCCATGATGCCGATTGCCATCACTGTCGCCACGATGCCGTCAATGCGTTCTGTGCTTTTCGCCTTGCTCGGCTTTATGTTGCCTGCGTGGTCTTGCTGGATTGCTACGTTGCCTGCCTGCCAATCAAGCACGGGGTTATGGTGCAGCAGTCTGCCGCCGACTACCATCGCTTCAAGCTGTTTGCTTGGTGCCGACATGCTGGCGTAACCCTGACCGAAGCCTACCAACTCCCTGCCGTCTCCTTGCAGGGCGGTAATCAGCATAGTCGCATTCCATCTGTCCACAGCTATTTGACGGATGTTGTATTTCTCTGCCAATTCGTTGATGTCTGCACGCACCTGCTCATAGTCGGTGACGTTGCCGTGGGTCAGGTGCAAGTGGCCTTGGCGTGCCCAAACGTCATACTGCACTTTGTCCCGCTTCACCCGCTGCTGCATGTTTTCTTCGGGAATCCAGAAGTGCGGCTCTATCCATGTCGTCCCGTCTTCCAGCGGGAAAGCCAACGCCAGGCACGTTGTGTCAAAGGTGGTTGCCAAGTCCAAGCCGCCGAAGCACTCGCGGCCACGAAGGTCAACCGGACACGCTTGGTCCCCCTGCATCCAGTGGTCCATGCGGAGCCACCGCTCGTCTTGCTGCGTCCACTGGTTCAGATACAACTGCCGAAAGGTGTTTTCGTAGCTTGGCATCTCGACGGCGCGGGCGCACTCGCTGCGTAGAAAATCGGTTTTCACGCTGACGCCTAAGTTGGGGTTTGCCTTTGCCCAAGTTCGTTCGTCCTTCCAATCGGCTTCGGGGTCGGCGGCGTAAATGGCTGGCAGGAATGTTGGGTCTTTGATTGAGCCGTCGCGTACCGCTTCGGCGTACTTCCAGATTTCCCAGCAGACTGACTTGCGGTCATAGCCTGCCGTGGTCAGTGCCACCGTTAGCGGTTGCCGCCTGGCACCCTGGCTGGAAAGCATGACTTCCCACATCTCGCGGTTGCTCACATGCAGTTCGTCAAAGATGACGCCGTGAGCCGATAGGCCGTGCTGGATTCCGGCCTCCGCTGACAGTGCCTTGTAGGTGGCGTGCGTCTTCTCCCGCACGATGGCGTTGCGGTAAACCTTGAGATGCTTCGACAAAACTGGCGATTGCTCAACGGCAATGCGTGCCATGTCAAAGACGAGCCGTGCTTGGTCGCGTGACGCAGCACACGAATAGACTTCGCAGCCTGGCTCGTCTTCCATCAGCAGCTTGAGTGCAATGCCAGCGGCCAGACTGGATTTGCCGTTCTTGCGTGGAATGGCAAGCAGGCTGGTGCGTATCTGCCGCTGCTTTCTTTTCTCTGCGAATAGAGCACGCAGGAAATCCACTTGCCATCGCTCAAGGTGAAACAGCTTGCCGCCTAGCTCACCCTTGGCGTGCGTAAAAAACGTCTCGAAGAATAAGACCGCACGACACGAAGCGCACTCGCCGCACGGCTTATCAGCCGAACAGTATCTTCTCTGCGTCGGCGTCTGTGTCTTGCTTCGTGGCAACGATTCCCGTCCTTGCTGAAGGCGTCAACCCGAATTCCTGCTCGATGCGAAGCATGGAAGCGGCCAGCTTCGTCACCATTGTGGCGGCTGGCGTCGATTGCATGTACTTGACTTTCCCCTTTTCGTCCCGAATGACGAGAACGTCAAGGCCACGGCGAACTTGGTCGAGATACTTGACGTAATGCTCGTGCATCGTGCAGTAGCGTGCGATGGCTTCTATGTCGGCGTTTGTCATCACGCCCATCGCAATCAGCTTCGGAACAATCTCGTTCCACTTCTCAAGCGACACGCCAGTCACCCAGGCTGGCGGCTCGATGCCGTCGCTCTCAGGCTTCGGCTCTTGTGCGTTAAGTCGCCGCTTTCCTGGGTTGCCGCGAGCCATCTTGATGATTGTCGGTTGAGGCTTCGGTCCTCTTTTTCCCATTGGTCACCTCTAGCTTTGCAGTTTTGCCTGTAAGCGTCTCCCATCGTTTGACAATCACGTCGCAGTACTGCGGGCTGATCTCCATGCCGTAGCACTTGCGGCCCAGCTGCTCGGCGGCGATGAGTGTGGTGCCGGAGCCGAGAAAGGGGTCGAACACGTCGCCGCCTGTGTAAGAAAGACACCACGCAATCAGACCGACGGGCTTTTGTGTCGGGTGCTCCTTGTTGTAGGACGTGACAGATAGGCGAAACATTTTTGCTGGGGTGTCGACGTTAGTCCATGCCATCTCGCACATCGCCAGAGTCAAGTCTTCTGGCTGTTTCTTATCCCACACGAAAAAGCCTTTTGCGGGCGGCAAATCGAAGTAGTTGCCACCCCACACGATCGACTGTGAAACAGATTCAACAAACGCTCGCGGCTCGACCGGCCTTGCATCCCAATCGGCTTTTGCGTGCTTTTGCCTAACCGGATTGGACGCAATACCGATGCCGTAAGGCGGGTCGGTGACCATGCAGTTGGCCTTCGCCCCCGCCATCAGCCGCTCGACATCCTCCGCCTTAGTCGAGTCGCCGCACAGTAGCCGATGCTCGCCAAGAATCCACAGGTCGCCCGGCTTCGTGATTGGATCGGCAGGCGGCTCTGGCACTTCGTCCTCAACAACTTCGGCGGTGTCGCCTTTGTAAAGGTCAGCGGCATCGGCCAGGTCGGCGTACATTTCCTGCAACGCTTCGCTGCCTGTATCCACTTCACGCAGCAAGGCGTCGAGAGCGACGGCGTTCGTTTCGGCCAGAGCCGCGAGCGGGTCAAGCGACAACAGCAGCTTGTCGGCTTCGGCTTCGTCAATGTCCAGCACCAACACAGGCACTTCCTGCTCTGGCGTTGTCTCTGCACGCAAGTGGCCGTCTACCAGCATCAGCGAGCCGTCTGCAAGTTCACGAGCAAGCAACGCATCGGCGTAGCCGACTTCGGCCAGGATTCCCTTCAGTGCGTCTTGCTGCGCCTTCGGGTGCGTTCGCCAGTTGCGTGGGTTTGGCGTTAGGTCTGCGGCCTTGACGGTGCGAAGCTCGCGGATGCGGTTTCGGATTTTCACGGCGGCGAAGCCCCCTTGGTGAAAACTTGCGGGCGAATATATACAGA
>Ga0208644_1000572_pt1 | contig 32234 bp, 17 predicted proteins | sample VirMetDEL_Nov_18_FD_184517 | JGI IMG/M metagenome (GOLD analysis project Ga0208644, IMG submission 184517) | Aqueous microbial communities from the Delaware River and Bay under freshwater to marine salinity gradient to study organic matter... | ecosystem: Environmental > Aquatic > Marine >...
AAAAAACATTTTAAATATTTTTTAAGAGCCCCTCACTTGAGGGGCTTTTTTTAATATTTATCGTTGACTAGTCTGTTTGGAAGTGAAAAACAACTATTACTTAAATTATTTTATTAAAGTAATAACTAAAATATAATGGCCGAATATAATCCGGAACAACCCCCTTTATCGCTAGTAGGTACCATATCAGGTAATGCTCAAGGTAAAGATAAATATGGGATAAACGATGAAACTGGTTTAGGACCTAATGGTGCTGACAAGTATATATCATATGACGTTGTAATATCATCAATAACTTCTCAAGTTGTAGGTGATGCTAGTGTTAGAGACTCTTTAGGTCTTCTAGTTGGAGGTCAATACACAGGTATAGATGTTAAAGTAGGAGACTGGATGTCTACTACAGATGGTGCTCGTATATTCCAAATCACAGAAATTACAGAAAAATCTGATACTTACATTTCATGTTCTATTGAAGATGTAGGTATGGCTGTAGCTAAAACTCGTGGTGATAGGGTTAACTCTGTAGGAGATGGTACTGGTGTATTTATATTTGAGGTTAGTGATGATTCTCAACCTACATGGGCTATAAACAAATTAGATTCATTCTCTAATACTACAGCAGCTAATGCTATTCAAACTTATTTTAACGTATACGAACCATTCCAAAGATTTACTTTCTACCCAGATATTACAGGTAGTATAGAAATTGGAGATTTAGTAACAATTACAGGTTCAGTATCAGGTACTCCTGTAACCCCTTACAGATTAGTCCAGGCCCAAGATGGAGATACAGTAGTAGGTGTTGTTTCTGATATTTACGGTGGTAATAATATTAATGTACGTCCTGTAAATAAAATTATAACTAATTTTTCAACTCCTGAAAATTTAGTAACGGGTGAAATTGGTTCAACTTGGTATTTAAGTGGTAGTGGTGCTTATACTACAAGTAGTGATTTTGGTGATCCTAAATTCTTCCAATTAAGCCTCCCAGTAGTAGCTTCAGTTACAGGTAGTGTAGACGGAACTACATTTGATCAAGGTTCTTATAACCTTATAATCAACAATATTGAAGTAATCCCTCAAAGTTCAGGAGTATTAAATCTAGGACAGATTACAAGTTCTATTAATACTTATACTTCTACAACTTACGTAGCAGCCGGTATTGATGAACAAGGTGGTGGATTTGCCTCAGCTCAAACTTTAGGATCAGCTGGTTCTGGAGGTAGTGCAGGTACATTAGCATATACAGGTGTAGATGGTGAAACCCTTATAGTATTAGATACTTCAGGCGGAACTGGTTCATACCCTTCAGCTCCAGGCAAATTTGCAATTACTGCAAGTGGGGTTGATTTTGAAGTTCACCCTACAACAGCAGATTTTATAGCCGCTGGTGCCTATCCTGCAGCATCTGCTACTCAAATTAAAGATGATATTAATGCCGCTGCTACTGCTGCCGGAGCTGGTGTAGTAGCAACCGTTGATACTTCATCAATACCCCACATTCTTACTATCACTAATACCGGCGCTGGTACATTAGAAATAAATAATATAGCTAATGATGCTGCGGGCACAGCAACAGTAGGTAATGGTTCAGGTACAGGTTTACCTACAGGACAATTTAGTGCTCCTGCTCTAGAACAATATTTAACTTTAGGGAGAACAGATGGTGGTGATATCCTACTTCAAGGTAGTTGGGTAACATCAGCCAGTGGTTCAGGACTATGGAGTGTATCAGGTACCCCACCTTATCTCTTAATGATTGAAGCCGCTGGTGGTGGTAGCGATTTAGAAATAGTATATACAGGATCAGTAGTAGAAACTCAAACTACTTCAATCCACTTTACAGGTTCAGGAGTTACAGTTGAAGCATCAGGTTCAAACGGTGTTTTAGTAACTATAGGAGATACAAGTACATCTGGTACTTCAGGTACAGCTGCTGCTTCAGGTACATCAGGTACAGATGGTAGCTCAGGTACTTCAGGTAATGGTACTGATGGTACTTCAGGTACTACAGGTACAGCAGGTTCTTCAGGTACAGCTGGCACTAGCGATACTTCAGGTACTTCAGGAGGTACTTCAGGTACTGCCGGTACAAATGGTAGTGACGGTACAACAGGTACTGCAGGAAATTCAGGTACCTCAGGTACAAGTGACACCTCAGGTACAACTGGTTCAGCCGGTACTTCAGGTACTTCGGGTGATGCTGATAGTGCCACTTCAGGTACAAATGGAGTAAGTGGTACTTCAGGTACTTCAGCTGATAGTTCAACATCCGGTACTGCTGGTTCATCAGGAACAAGTGGTTCAGACGGTACTGCGGGTACAGTAGGTACTTCAGGCTCATCAGGTACAAGTGATACTTCAGGTACAGCAGGTACAGCAGGCAGTTCAGGTACAACAGGAGATGATGGCAGTTCAGGTACTGCAGGAAATTCAGGTACTTCAGGTACAAGTGATACCTCAGGTACAACAGGTTCAGCCGGTACTTCTGGTACATCAGGCGACAATGAAAGCTCCACTTCAGGTACAAACGGAGAATCAGGTACTTCAGGTACTTCAGGTGATTCTAGCACTTCAGGAACCGCCGGTTCTTCAGGTACTTCAGGTACAACTGGTGATGACGGCACAAGTGGTACAGCTGGTGATTCAGGAACCTCAGGTACAAGCGAAACTTCAGGTACAGCAGGTAATGATGGAACTTCAGGTACAACTGGTGATGACGGCACAAGTGGTACAGCAGGTGAATCCGGTACTTCAGGTACAAGTGATACCTCAGGTACAGCAGGTTCTGCAGGTACTTCTGGTACATCAGGCGACAACGAAAGCGCTACTTCAGGTACAAACGGAGAATCAGGTACTTCAGGTACTTCAGGTGATAGTTCAACATCAGGAACAGCTGGTTCATCTGGTACTTCAGGTACAACAGGTGAAGATGGAACCTCAGGTACAGCTGGTGATTCAGGAACCTCAGGTACAAGCGAAACTTCAGGTACAGCAGGTAATGATGGAACTTCAGGTACAACAGGAGACGATGGTTCTTCAGGCACAGCAGGAGAATCAGGAACATCTGGTACATCCGATACAAGTGGTACAACAGGTACAGCAGGTAGTTCAGGTACCTCAGGTGATAACGAAAGTGCTACCTCAGGTACCCAAGGTAATTCAGGTACTTCAGGTACTTCAGGTGATTCTAGCACTTCAGGTACAGCAGGCTCTTCAGGAACTTCTGGTACAACAGGTGAAGATGGCACTTCAGGTACAGCTGGCGATTCAGGAACTGCAGGTACAAGCGAAACTTCAGGTACTTCTGGAGCAGATGGATCTTCAGGTACAACAGGAGACGATGGTACTTCTGGTACAGTAGGAGCATCAGGTACTTCAGGTACAAGTGACACCTCTGGTACAGCAGGTAGTGCTGGTACTTCAGGTACCTCAGGAGACAACGAAAGCTCTACTTCAGGTACAAACGGTATAAGTGGTACTTCAGGTACTTCAGGTGATAGCTCAACTTCAGGAACTGCAGGATCTTCAGGAACCTCAGGCGATAACGAAACTTCAGGTACAGCTGGTACAGGAGGCTCATCAGGTACAGCAGGAGACTCAGGTACATCAGGAACTTCAGATACTTCAGGTACTTCTGGAGCAGATGGATCTTCAGGTACAACAGGAGACGATGGTACTTCTGGTACAGCAGGAAATTCAGGTACAGCTGGTACTTCAGATACAAGTGGTACAACAGGTTCAGCCGGTACCTCAGGTACTTCAGGAGATAACGCATCAGCAACTTCAGGAACAGCAGGTGAAAGTGGTACTTCTGGAACATCAGGCGAAAGTTCAACTTCAGGTACAGCAGGTAGCTCTGGTACTTCAGGTGATAACGAAACTTCAGGTACATCAGGTACAGGAGGTTCAAGTGGTACAGCAGGTGAAAGTGGTACAGCAGGTACAAGTGATACTTCAGGTACTGCAGGTTCATCAGGCTCTTCAGGTACAACAGGAAATGATGGTACTTCAGGTACAGCTGGTGAATCAGGAACCGCAGGTACATCTGATACCTCAGGTACAACAGGTTCAGCCGGTACCTCAGGTACTTCAGGCGATAACGATAGCGCAACATCTGGTACAAACGGTATAAGTGGTACTTCAGGTACTTCAGGTGATTCAAGTACCTCAGGAACAGCTGGTTCTTCAGGTACATCAGGTGATGATGAAACTTCAGGTACAGCAGGTACAGGTGGTTCTTCAGGTACAGCTGGGGGATCAGGAACTAGTGGTACAAGCGATACTTCAGGTACAACTGGTAACGATGGAACTAGTGGTACAAATGGAAATAATGGTACATCTGGAACAGCTGGTGAATCAGGAACCTCAGGTACAAGTGACACCTCAGGTACAACAGGTTCAGCTGGTACAAGTGGTACTTCAGGCGATAACGAAAGCTCAACATCAGGTACAGCCGGTGTAAGTGGTACTTCAGGTACCTCAGCAGATAGTTCAACTTCCGGAACAGCTGGTTCTTCAGGTACAACGGGTTCAGATGGTACAGCTGGTACAGTTGGTACAGCAGGCTCATCCGGTACAAGTGATACTTCAGGTACAGCTGGTACATCAGGTTCTTCAGGTACAACTGGAGAAGATGGTACCTCAGGTACTATAGGTACCAGTGGCTCGAGCGGTACTTCAGATACTTCAGGTACTACAGGTTCAGCTGGTACCTCAGGTACAAGTGGTGATAACGAAAGTGCTACTTCAGGTACTGCAGGCGTAAGCGGAACTTCAGGTACTTCAGCTGATTCAAGTACTTCAGGAACAGCCGGTTCTTCAGGTACTTCAGGTTCAGATGGAACTTCAGGTACGGTAGGTACAGCTGGTTCAAGTGGTACAAGTGATACCTCGGGTACTTCAGGTACCGCAGGTTCATCAGGTACAACTGGTGACGATGGTACTTCAGGCTCAGTAGGTACCAGTGGTTCAAGCGGTACTTCAGATACAAGTGGTACAACAGGTTCAGCTGGTACAAGTGGTACTTCAGGCGATAACGAAAGTGCTACTTCAGGTACTGCAGGCGTAAGCGGAACTTCAGGTACTTCAGCTGATTCAAGTACTTCAGGAACTGCAGGTTCAAGCGGTACTACAGGTTCAGATGGCACAAGTGGTACAGTTGGTACAGCAGGTTCATCAGGAACTTCAGATACAAGTGGCACATCAGGTACAAACGGTAGTTCAGGTACTTCAGGTGATGATGGTACTTCAGGTACAGTAGGTACAGCTGGTTCTTCAGGTACAAGTGATACTTCAGGTACAACAGGTTCTGCCGGTACTTCAGGTACTTCAGGCGATAATGAATCAGCAACTTCAGGTACAAATGGTGTAAGTGGAACTTCAGGAACATCAGGTGAATCAAGTACTTCAGGAACCGCCGGTTCTTCAGGAACAAGTGGTTCAGATGGTACTTCAGGAACTGTAGGTACAGCTGGTAGTTCAGGTACATCCGATACAAGTGGTACTTCAGGTACAGCAGGTTCATCTGGTACTACAGGAGATGATGGTACATCAGGTTCAGTAGGTACTTCAGGTTCTAGTGGTACTTCAGATACTTCAGGAACAACAGGTAGTGCGGGTACATCAGGTACAAGTGGAGACAATGCTTCGGCAACTTCAGGTACAGCAGGTGTAAGCGGTACTTCAGGTACATCAGCAGACTCAAGTACATCAGGTACAGCTGGTAGCTCAGGTACTTCTGGATCGGACGGAACTTCAGGTACAGTTGGTACTGCTGGTAGTTCGGGTACAAGTGATACTTCAGGTACCTCAGGCACAGCCGGTTCATCAGGTACTTCAGGTTCGGACGGAACTTCAGGCTCAGTAGGTACTTCAGGTTCATCAGGCACTTCGGATACTTCAGGTACAACTGGTTCAGCAGGTACTTCTGGTACAAGTGGTGATAACGAAAGTTCAACTTCAGGTACAGCCGGTGTAAGCGGTACTTCAGGTACTTCAGGTGATAGCTCAACTTCAGGAACTGCAGGTTCTTCAGGTACTTCCGGTTCCGACGGAACTTCAGGCTCAGTAGGTACTTCGGGTTCATCAGGAACAAGTGATACTTCAGGAACTTCAGGTTCAGCTGGTACTTCTGGTTCAACAGGTGACAGTAAAACTTCCGGTACAGTAGGTACTTCAGGTTCAAGTGGTACAAGTGATACTTCAGGTACTACAGGTAGTGCAGGTACATCAGGTACTTCAGGAGACAATGCTTCAGCAACTTCTGGTACAGCAGGTGTTTCTGGTACTTCAGGTACTTCAGCAGATAGTTCAACTTCAGGAACTGCCGGTAGTTCAGGTACTTCAGGTTCGGACGGAACTTCAGGTTCTGCAGGAACAGCTGGTAGCTCAGGTACATCCGATACTTCAGGAACTTCAGGTTCAGCAGGTACTTCGGGTACAACGGGTGACAGTCAAACCTCAGGTACTGTAGGTACAGCAGGTAGCTCAGGAACAAGTGACACCTCAGGTACAACTGGTTCAGCCGGTACATCAGGTACTTCAGGTGATAACGCTTCAGCAACTTCCGGTACAGCAGGTGTTTCAGGAACTTCTGGTAGTTCCGCAGATAGCTCAACTTCAGGAACAGCCGGTTCTTCAGGTACTTCAGGTTCAGATGGAACTTCAGGTACAGTTGGTACAGCAGGTTCTTCAGGAACAAGTGATACTTCAGGAACTTCAGGTTCAGCTGGTACTTCTGGTTCAACAGGTGACAGTAAAACTTCCGGTACAGTAGGTACTTCAGGTTCATCAGGTACAAGTGATACTTCAGGTACAACAGGTAGTGCTGGTACTTCAGGTACTTCAGGTGATGTATCAAGTGCAACTTCAGGTACAGCAGGTACTTCAGGAAGCTCAGGTACTTCAGGCGGATCAAGCACTTCAGGAACTGCAGGTTCTTCAGGTACAACTGGTTCAGATGGTACAAGCGGTACAGTTGGTACAGCTGGTTCAAGTGGTACAAGTGATACATCAGGTACCTCAGGTACAGCTGGCTCTTCAGGTACTTCAGGTTCGGATGGTACATCAGGCTCAGTAGGTACTTCAGGTAGTTCAGGTACATCTGATACTTCAGGTACTACAGGTAGTGCCGGTACTTCAGGTACTTCAGGCGATAACGAAAGCTCAACATCAGGTACAGCCGGTGTTTCTGGTACTTCTGGTACTTCAGGTGATAGCTCAACTTCAGGAACTGCAGGTTCTTCAGGAACTTCAGGTTCGGACGGAACTTCAGGTACAGCAGGAACTGCAGGTTCAAGTGGTACTTCCGATACAAGTGGAACTTCAGGTTCAGCTGGTACTTCTGGTTCAACAGGTGACAGTAAAACTTCCGGTACAGTAGGTACAGCAGGATCATCAGGTACTTCAGATACAAGTGGTACAACTGGTAGTGCTGGTACTTCAGGTACTTCAGGCGATAATGAAAGCGCAACATCAGGTACAGTAGGTGTAAGCGGTACTTCAGGTACATCAGGCGAATCAAGCACTTCAGGAACTGCAGGTTCTTCAGGAACAAGTGGTTCAGATGGCACTTCAGGTACAGCTGGTACAGCAGGTAGTTCAGGTACTTCTGATACAAGTGGAACTTCAGGTTCAGCCGGTACTTCAGGTTCAACTGGAGATAGTAAAACAAGTGGTACAGCAGGTACAGCGGGTTCAAGCGGTACTTCAGATACTTCAGGTACTACGGGTTCAGCCGGTACTTCAGGTACAAGTGGTGATGTAGCTTCTGCAACATCAGGTACAGCCGGTACTTCAGGAAGCTCGGGTACTTCAGGTGGATCTTCAACCTCTGGTACAGCAGGTTCAAGCGGTACAACAGGTTCAGATGGAACGTCAGGAACTGCGGGTACAGCTGGTTCATCAGGTACAAGTGATACTTCAGGAACTTCAGGTTCAGCTGGTACTTCAGGTACAACTGGAGACAGTAAAACAAGTGGTACAGTAGGTACAGCCGGTTCATCAGGTACTTCAGATACAAGTGGTACAACAGGTTCAGCAGGTACTTCAGGTACTTCAGGTGATGTAAATTCAGCAACTTCTGGTACAGCAGGTACAAGCGGTAGTTCAGGTACTTCAGGTGGATCAAGCACTTCAGGAACAGCAGGTTCTTCAGGAACAAGCGGTTCAAATGGTACTTCAGGTTCTTCAGGTACTGCAGGTTCATCTGGTACCTCAGGTTCAAGTGATACTTCAGGTACATCCGGTTCAAGTGGTACATCAGGTTCAAATGGTACATCTGGTTCTTCAGGTACTGCAGGTTCTGCAGGTACTTCAGGTACAAGTGATACTTCAGGCACTACAGGATCACACGGTACATCTGGTAGCTCAGGTACTTCAGGTTCTTCGGGTACAGCAGGTTCTGCAGGTACTGGTGGTACTTCGGGTGTTAGTGGAAACGCTAATAGTTCAGGTACTTCATCAACCTCAGGTACAGCAGGTTCTTCAGGTACAACAGGTACAGCTGGTACTTCAGGAGTAGCAGGAGCTAGTAATTCATCAGGTACTTCAACTTCAAGTGGTACAGCAGGTACTACAGGTACATCAGGTACATCTGGTTCAGGTGATGCTACATCAGGTACAGGAGGATCTGGTACTTCGGGTACAGCAGGTACATCAGGTTCTTCAGATACTTCAGGAACTTCAGGTTCAGCAGGTACTACTGGTACAGCAGGTACATCAGGTGGTAGTGGATCATCAGGTACTACTGGATCTTCAGGTACATCAGGTTCAAGCGGTACTTCAGGAAGTTCAGGTACAAGTGGTTCATCTGGTACTTCAGGTGCAGCAACAATACTTAATAATACAAATAATTATGTATTAACTGCTACTGGAACCTCAGGATTAATTCAAGGCGAATCTAATTTCCAATTTGATGGTAATACATTAACTCTTGAAAAAGCTAAATTACAATCAAATCAGGTAACGTTAACCGCTAACTCAACTACTACAATCCTAGATAGTATTAATAATATTAACGTATCTTTAGGTGTTACTTTAGAATATATTATTATGAATGGTGATGGTAGTAATATGAGAGGTGGTACATTTATGGCCATTACTAATAATACAAGTACTAAAGTAACCGAAACCATGACTACTGATTTTGGAGATACTTCAGTAATTGAATTAACAGCTACTTTAACAAGTTCTCCTGATAAACTAAGAATTCAGGGTGTTAACGATGATGCAAGTAATAATTACTACATAATCTATATAGCTAGAGAGTTAAGTTTCTAAAATATAGATAGACTTCAACAAAAAGTGTCTCCTCTACAGGAGACACTTCTTTTTTTAATATGTATAACCAACATTTGGATAGTGAAAAATGGCCAACGAATTTAGAATTAAACATGGGCTCATAATTACGGGCTCATCATACTTTTCAGAGAGCATGTTTGCTCCAAATCTCCCTACGGAGACTAGTCCGAGTTATTATATAACTTGGAGACAATCTGATGGCCGTTTTGAAATCTCATCTCCCACAGCAGGTACTCAAGCAACTTTAGGATGTTGGGACTATACATCAGGAGACGTTACTACAGGTAAATGGAAAACCGATAATGGAGCTGTAGGTAATACTACAGCTTATCTATACATCCATAAAACAGATAATAACGGAGTAGATCAATCAGCATTTTTTAATAACTTAAGTAAAGGTTCTTCAATAACCTTATATGTAGGAGGAAATTCTACTACTTTTGCAGTCTCAGGTGCATCTTTAAACGGAAATGTGTACACTTAAAATAACGTATACATCTGGAAATGAATATAGTATTGTAGGTACTCCTGAAATGTGTTTAGGAATAAACGCTACTTCCACAGCAACTGCTGGTACTTCTCCTAACTGTTTAGAATGGGAAATGGAAGATAGTCAAAATGATATATTTGCGGCTAATGGTAAAGCTGTTTTTGATAGAGTTTCTGGTACTAACCATTGGCAAACCCCCTTTGGAACAGTTGATGCTTTAACAAAAGGTTTAGCTTTAAGCGGAAATGATAAAAACAGCACCCCAGCAGGTCCATTTTTTCATAACTACTACGGTGAAATATCTGTAAATTATTTACAATATTCTACCACATTTGCTTTAGGAGCAGGTGGTGGTGGTACTGGTGGAGTTTTAGGATGGGTATTTTTACCAATTCAATATGTTAGAGGTGATCTTAACTATACTATACCAACAGGAGCAACTTTTACAATTTGTAAAACTACTCGATAATTATTTAATATTTATATCGAATACCAACATATAATATGGCTAACGAATTTAGAATAAAACATGGACTTATAGTCACAGGGTCATCATACTTTTCAGAAAGTATGTTTGCCCCAAATCTCCCTACGGAGACTAGCCCGAGTTATTACATAACTTGGAGACAGTCCGATGGTCGTTTTGAAGTTTCTACAATCACCCCAGGATCACAAGCTAATACTGTTGCATGTTGGGATTTAGCTGATGGAGATACTCAATCAGGTGAATGGAAAACAAATAATGGTAACGTAGATAGCTCTTCAACTATTCTTTATATAAGTAGCACAGATAACGGATCTAACTCTCAGTATAATTTATTAGCAGGTTTAGGAGTAGGCTCAGTAATTACTTTATACGTAGGAGCAAATTCATCTACTTACACTATCACAGGTATAACTAAACCTTCATCTAACACAGGAGTTTGGGAATTTAACATATCATATCTATCAGGAAACGAATATACTCCTGGTTCTGGAGCTGAAATGTGTTTAGGAGTAGCAGCTTCTGCAGCAAGTACTACATCTGCATATTGTATCGATTACCAAATGGCTTCTTCTTGGGAATATGCCGCTTTAAATGATGGATTTGGTGGATTTGATAGAGTTGTAAGTAGTGTTCATTACACCCCTCCATTTGGAACTATAGATGCCAATGTAGGGTCTATATTTTTAAATAATGATGCTATGAATAGCGCAAATGGTATTACTTTCTTCAATGGATTTGTAGTAGGTGATTTCCTTTCAATTTCATGGTCAAACAAAGTAACTACTTATAAAATTACTCACTTAGGAGGTATGAGTACTGCAACTCCTAATATGCTAATTAATGTTCAATACAACGGAGGAGATTTAGGATATACTATTCCTACTAACGATGTATTTACAATATGTAAATCACCTGGATTATAAAATAATAACTAAAGATGGCAAACGTTTACCAACAAGGATATTCATACATTAAAGCAGGTAGCTCAACTCCTCCTACTGGTTCATATTACATGAACAACTCAACTTGGACGAGTGTTACCCAAATTAATCTCCACTCAGTTCCATTTGATGCTTTTGGATCTGGATCTGGGGGGGTTCAAATTACTGGATCTGCTGATGTAGATTTTTCTAGTTATTATGACTCTCTAGGAGTAGGTAGTGTAGTATTTGCTACTTACTCAGGCTCTTCTTATTCTTGGACCGCTACTCAAGTTACATACAACCAAGGATATGTAAGAATTGATTGTACTAATTTAACCGGCCCAGGGGGTGAAGTTGACTCAGGTCAAAATCCTGTAAATTTTTATATCCAACCTCAAGGTATACAAGGTAGTTCAGGTACTGCGGGCTCATCAGGCACAGCCGGATCCTCAGGTACGGCAGGTACAACAGGTACAGCAGGTTCATCCGGAACCGCTGGTACTAGTGGTGCTGCTACTATTAATAACAATACTGATAATTATGTACTTACAGCTACTGGCACTGCAGGAGTAATTAATGGTGAAAGTGGATTAACATTTGATGGAACCGAACTAACAGTAGATGCAGACATTGTTCCAGTTACACAAGGTAATACATTAGGTAGTGCTAGTTTAGGTTGGAATATTTATGCTGAAGACGTCATATTTAATAATCTAACAGCAGGTACAGATAATACTGTATTAATCTATGATTCTACAAGTAATAGAATAGAATCTGATGAAATTGATGGTAAAGTATGGGGTGGTAAACTAATAGATTACACAGGAACTCCTGCTAACAACCAACTTGCTGTATGGACAGACGTAGATACTCTTGAAGGCGATTCAAACCTAACATGGTCAGGCACAGCCTTACTAGTTTCAGGATCTGTAACTATAAAAGGAAATACTACCTTAGGAGATGATACAAATGATACCATATCTTTAGGAGGTAAAATCAGCAGTGATGTCTACCCAGAAACTGCTGGATTATATTTAGGTAATAATGGTGTAGATGATAGATGGGAAATATTTGGTAATACCCTCACAGTAAATTCTATTTCAGCCTCATTAGGAACAGGTACAGATAACTCCGTAGTAGTATTAACCTCAGCTAACCAACTTAAAACTGATGAAATTGATTCTCGTGTTTGGGGTTCAACATTAGTAGACGGTTCGGGTGCTTCTTCTTATGTAACATATTGGTCAGATGCTAATACAGTTACAGGTGAAAGCGTATTTACTTATACTGCTGGAAGTAATTTATTAACTGTTGAAAATATTGACTTTAGTGGTCAAATTAGTGGAGGTGGATCAGGTAACCTTACAGAAATTGGAGAAATTACTGCTAACACAATTAATGCTGGAGAAAAGAACTTCGATATTCCTCACCCAACAAAAGAAGGATGGAGATTACGTTACTCTTCTTTAGAAGGACCAGAAAGAGGTGTTTACGTTCGTGGTAGAGTAACCGGGGAAGGCGTTATTGAACTCCCAGATTACTGGAGTGGGTTAGTACACGAAGACAGCATTACAATCCAATTAACTCCCGTAGGAAAACCATGTACTCACTATGTAGATAGTGTAAGTTTCTCACAAATTAATATTGGATGTGAATGTGGAGAAGTAGATGCTTTCTACATTGTACATGCAGAAAGAAAAGCAGAAGAACCAGTATTAGTTGAATACCAAGTTAAATAATATATATTTATAACAAATAAATACCCATGGCTAAAAACGTAAAAATCATACCAGAATCGGGGAGTATATACTTCGAAAATGACGGTGGAAGTATTGTATACTTATACCTTGATGAAGTAACTAGTACTTTATCATTCCTTGATTCAAGTGATACTGCTCTATTTAATGTTGATAGTAATGGTGAAATTTTTGCCAAAAAACTATTTTTACCAGCTACTTCAAGTGACGGTGATTTCCCAGAAGGAAATACACCCGTTGTTTTAACATTTGACCCATCAACCAACCAAGTACAGTGGCAAACAGCTGCTACTGGTTCTTTAGGTGAAGACGGTGCTATTGGTGACAAAGGAACTAAAGGTCTTAAGGGTATTAAAGGTCTAAAAGGTGATCAAGGTGAAGCCTCATCTGAAAGAGGTAATGATGGAGCACAAGGTGATAAATCAACCATTAAAGGATTCAAAGGTATCAAAGGTGCCAAAGGTGACCAAGGTGAAAAAGGTGAAGCTTCAGATGAAGTAGGACCTAAAGGTACTCAAGGTGATAAATCACCTACAGAAAACAAAGGTCAAAAAGGTATTAAGGGCTTTAAAGGTGACCAAGGTGCTAAAGGTGAAGACAGTGCCGAAAAAGGCCCACAAGGTGGTCAAGGTGATAAAGCACCTGTAGCTGATAAAGGTCTTAAAGGTATTAAAGGTCTAAAAGGTGACCAAGGTGAGAAGGGTGAAGATTCCGCCGAAAGAGGTCCTAACGGTCTCCAAGGCGATAAATCCACTGATACCGGTGATAAAGGTATCAAAGGTCTTAAAGGTGATCAAGGTGCTAAAGGTGAAGACTCGGCTGAAAAAGGTCCACAAGGAGGTCAAGGTGATAAAGCACCTGTAGAAAACAAAGGCCAAAAAGGTATCAAAGGCTTTAAAGGTGATCAAGGTGCCAAAGGTGAAGATTCCGATGAAGTAGGTCCTAAAGGTACTCAAGGTGATAAATCACCTATAGAAAACAAAGGACAAAAAGGTATCAAGGGTCTTAAAGGTGATACTGGTGACAAAGGTGAAGACTCGGCTGAAAAAGGCCCACAAGGAGGTCAAGGCGAGAAAGCACCTACAGAAGACAAAGGTCAAAAAGGACCTAAAGGTCTTAAAGGTGATACTGGTGACAAAGGTGAAGACTCGGCTGAAAAAGGCCCACAAGGTGGTCAAGGTGATAAAGCTCCTGTAGCTGATAAAGGTCTTAAAGGTATCAAAGGTCTTAAAGGTGACCAAGGTGAAAAAGGTGAAAACTCAACCGAAAGAGGTCCTAACGGTCTTCAAGGTGATAAATCCACTGATACCGGTGATAAAGGTATCAAGGGTTTAAAAGGTGATCAAGGTGCTAAAGGTGAAGACTCGGCTGAAAAAGGCCCACAAGGTGGACAAGGCGATAAAGCACCTACAGAAGACAAAGGTCAAAAAGGACCTAAAGGTCTTAAAGGCGATACAGGTGAAAAAGGTGAAGATAGCGCTGAAAAAGGTCCACAAGGAGGTCAAGGCGAGAAATCAACTGATGCCGGTGCCAAAGGTATTAAAGGTCTTAAAGGTGATCAAGGCGCCAAAGGTGAAGATTCAACCGAAAGAGGTCCAGTTGGCTCAGATGGTGATAAATCAACTGTAAAAGGCTTCAAAGGAACTAAAGGTCTAAAAGGTGACCAAGGTGAAAAAGGTGAAGACTCGACTGAAAAAGGACCACAAGGTCTCCAAGGTGACAAATCAGGCGCTGCTAATAAGGGTATTAAAGGTATTAAAGGTCTAAAAGGTGACCAAGGTGAAAAAGGTGAAAACTCTGATGAAGGAGGACCTAAAGGTATCCAGGGCGATAAAGCACCTATAGCAAACAAAGGCCAAAAAGGTATCAAAGGTACTAAAGGTGACCAAGGTGAAAAAGGTGAAAACTCGGCTGAAAAAGGTCCACAAGGAGGTCAAGGTGATAAAGCACCTACAGAAAACAAAGGCCAAAAAGGTATTAAAGGTCTTAAAGGTGATACCGGTGACAAAGGTGAAGATTCCGATGAAGTAGGACCTAAAGGTATCCAAGGTGAAAAGTCGGCTGCTAAAGGCCAAAAAGGTATTAAGGGCTTTAAAGGTGACCAAGGTGCTAAAGGTGAAGACAGTGCCGAAAAAGGACCACAAGGTCTCCAAGGTAACAAGTCTGATGACTCAGGCGCTAAAGGTATTAAAGGTCTTAAAGGTGATCAAGGCGCCAAAGGTGAAGATTCAACTGAAAGAGGCCCTAATGGTGGTGATGGTAACAAATCCACTGTAAAAGGCTTCAAAGGTATCAAGGGTCTAAAAGGCGATACCGGTGACAAAGGTGAAAACTCTGACGAAAGAGGTCCACAAGGTGGTGATGGTGACAAATCCACTGAAAAAGGCATCAAAGGTGTCAAGGGTCTAAAAGGTGATACCGGTGACAAAGGTGAAAACAGTGCCGAAAAAGGTCCACAAGGTGGTGTAGGCGATAAAGCACCTGTAGCAAACAAAGGCCAAAAAGGTATCAAAGGTACCAAAGGTGACCAAGGTGCTAAAGGTGAAGATTCCGATGAAGGAGGACCAAAAGGTATCCAAGGTGAAAAGTCGGCTGCTAAAGGCCAAAAAGGTATCAAAGGTGCCAAAGGTGATCAAGGCGCCAAAGGTGAAGACTCAGCTGAAAAAGGACCACAAGGTGGAGTAGGTAACAAATCGTCCGATAAAGGCCAAAAAGGACCTAAAGGTACTAAAGGTGATCAAGGCGCTAAAGGTGATAACAGTGCTGAAAAAGGTCCACAAGGTCTCCAAGGTGACAAATCAACTGATAATGGTGCTAAAGGTATTAAGGGTCTAAAAGGTGACCAAGGCGCTAAAGGTGAAGATTCAACCGAAAGAGGTCCACAAGGTGGTGATGGTAACAAATCTACCGTTAAAGGCTTCAAAGGTGTCAAGGGTCTAAAAGGTGACCAAGGCGCTAAGGGTGAAGATTCAACCGAAAGAGGTCCTAACGGTCTCCAAGGTGATAAATCAACTGATGCCGGTGCCAAAGGTATTAAAGGTCTTAAAGGTGATACTGGTGCTAAAGGTGAAAACAGTGCCGAAAAAGGTCCACAAGGAGGTCAAGGTGACAAATCAACTAGTGGTGGTGCTAAAGGTATCAAAGGTGCCAAAGGTGACCAAGGTGCTAAAGGTGAAGATTCCGATGAAGGAGGACCAAAAGGTATCCAAGGTGAAAAGTCGGCTGCTAAAGGCCAAAAAGGTATTAAAGGTACCAAAGGTGACCAAGGTGCTAAAGGTGAAGATAGCGCTGAAAAAGGACCACAAGGTGGAGTAGGTAATAAATCCACTGATGGTGGTGCTAAAGGTGTCAAAGGTCTTAAAGGTGATCAAGGTGCTAAGGGTGAAGATTCAACTGAAAGAGGCCCTAATGGTGGTGATGGTAACAAATCTACCGTTAAAGGATTTAAGGGTATCAAAGGTGCTAAAGGTGATCAAGGCGCTAAAGGCGAAGATTCAGCTGAACGCGGTCCTAACGGTCTCCAAGGTGATAAATCAACTGATAAAGGAGCAAAAGGACCTAAAGGTACCAAAGGTGACCAAGGTGCTAAAGGTGATAACAGTGCTGAAAAAGGTCCACAAGGTGGTGTAGGCGATAAAGCACCTGTAGCAAACAAAGGCCAAAAAGGTATCAAAGGTGCCAAAGGTGACCAAGGAGCCCCCGGTGAAGCTTCCGATGAAGGAGGACCTAAAGGTACCCAGGGTGCTAAATCGACTGTTAAAGGTGAAAAAGGTATCAAAGGTGCCAAAGGTGATCAAGGTGAAAAAGGTGCCGGTGGTATCGAAGGTGATAACGGTGAATCAGGTAACATTGGTCAAAAAGGTACAGGAGGTACTGCGCCATCAGGTACTAACAATGGTGTAATTACTTGGGATAGTACTAACGCTTGGGGTAATATCGAATCTAACCTATTATACAATGGTACAGATTTAACTTGTGCCGGTGATGTTATTGCGTACTATTCTTCAGATAGAAGATTAAAAGATAATATTACACCACTTACAAATGTGTTAGATAAAATTGATGAAATTGGTGGATACGAATTTGATTGGAATAACAACCAAGCAACCTACGAAGGACACGATATTGGAGTAGTTGCCCAAGAAATCGAATCAGTATTCCCAGAATTAGTTCAAACTCGTGATAATGGATATAAAGCGGTTAAATACGAAAAATTAACAGCAGTATTATTACAAGCAATTAAAGAGTTAAAATCTGAAATTAAAGAACTAAAAAAATAATTTATTAAATTTTTAAAATAAGTTGGGGAGTTTTACTCCCCTTCTTATATTTATGTACAAACAGTTATAATTAAATGAGAATAGTATTCCATATAGGTTACCAAGAACCAAATTTATCTCCTAAATCCCAAAATTTAGGAGGTACAGAAACTGTAATCTTACAGCTTGCCCCCGAACTAGCTAAACACGGTAATGAAGTTTATATCACAGGATGTGTTGAAGAACAAGTTTATAAAAATGTACAACTAGTACATTTAAACAACCTAGATCAACTTCCCCAAAATCTTGACATTGTAATAGGAGTAAGCTATGCTAATGCGTTAAAATACTTTAAAGATTTTAGTGTTAGAAAATTTTTATTTTACTGGCATAACACTGATTTATATCCTTGGTATAAGGGAAATAAAGATTTAGAAATGCTAAACGATGCTCTAACTAACCCAGAATATAAGCATATCGCTTTAACCCCATGGCATAAAAATTATATAAGCGAAACTTATAACATCCCCCAAGACTTAATTTATATTAGTCCTAATTGTATTGATGTATCTTTATTTTCTAATGTAGAAGATATTATACCTAAAAAGCAAGGAAATAAGTTTATTTATACTTCTCACTTAGAAAGAGGTTTTGATTTAGCTTTAGAAAAATTTAAAGAATATTATAATCAAGATTCTAACTATGAATTTCATATAGCAACACCCTTATATGGATTAAATTATGCTAATGAAGTGTATGGAGACGTTTTTAACGAACCTAACATATTCTTTTATGGATCTTTATCTAAACCCGAACTATATCAGTTAATGGAAGAATGTGATTATTGGTTATACCCAACGGATTACGAAGAAACTTTTTGTATAACTGCGTTAGAAATGCAAATGAATTATGTAACCCCTTTAACCTCTCTTAAAGCAGGCTTGGAGCATACAGTAATTCATAATATATTACACATTAAAGATGAAACTTTAAATAAGAAACAAGAAAGAAGAATTTTTTCTAAATTACATAACATCAAAGACATAACAACTAACTTTAATAATTTTATGGCTATAGCAGGCAGAACTAAGATTTCAAACCTAGGTGGTATTGAAGTCAAACCCGAACCCAAATTTGATTTTGTTTATATACTAAGCGTAGATCCCAATTTACCCGATATAACTCGACGTACTACATCACTAAAGATCCCAGATGATTATCGTTTTTGGGTTAAACCTGGAGTTGATGGTAAAAGATTATCTTCAGTTGAGTATGTTAAATATAACATTAGAAAAGACCCAGATTGGAAACTTAGTGAAGAAGAATTAAGTAAATATGAAAAAACTCCTTCTAATTTTTGGTCTAGAGAAGTAACTGATGGTGAAGTTGGTTGTATGTTATCACATATTGATGCTTGGGAAGATAGTTACGCGGATAATAGAGAATATACTATTATCTTAGAACACGACTTTTTCTTGCGTAAATCTATCCCTTGGGATCAAATTAAACTACTAGCACGCCAAGGATATGAACTTATTTATTTAGGACGTAATAAATTTCCCCCAGGAGTAGAAGAAACACCAATTAAAGGATTTCCTAATTGGGCTGAACCTAAATATTCTTATAATACCCATGCCTATATTCTTACACGAAAAGGTTTAGAAAAAATCTTAAAATTTGTCCCTACCTTAAAAAAGAATTTAATTGCTGCTGATGAATTTTTATCAATTGCTTTTGGAGATACTTTAAGATTAGATATTGCTGAAAAATATAAAAACTTCCCTAAATTAAAAGCGGTAGCTCCTATTATAGATTATATGGATCAATCTTCTGAAAATATTGATTCTTCAACAGCAGGTAATCGCCCAGAAATTTTAAATGATGATGATTGGGAAGGATGGTGTAAAAAATATATCGATCCTTATTTATTAAGAGGAGAGTATTCTTTAATGACTGATGAAATTGGTCCTAATGTAATTGAATTCCCATTATTTACAGAAAAATTCTGTAAAGAAATTATTGAATTAGCTGAAAACGGTGAATGGACAGTAGATAGACATGAATATTACCCTACTACAGACCAAACTATGGAAATGTTAGGAATGCAAACTATCTATAATAGAGTTATTAACCAATTTGTATTACCTATTTGGAAATGGTTCTGGGAACTAGATGGTAAAAAGTATGATAACTTCTATACTGAAAATTTTATTGCTAAATACGATACTCAAAACCAAGGTAGTTTAAGCATTCACCATGATGCTTCATATTTAACTTTAAATGTTAGATTAAATGATGGATTTGTAGGAGGTGGTACTTATCTTCCTAGATATAATGTAACTTTAAATCCATCAAGACTTGGACACGCAATGTCTCACCCTGGTCAAATTACCCATAAACATGGTGGTCGTCCTGTATATGAAGGTACTCGTTATATTTTAGTTAGTTTTACCAATCCTATCGAAAGTTAAATTTTGGATATACCTAATATTCATAGTTATATTGTAACTATAAAGGATGATACTTCTTTTATAGATAAAAAAATCCCTGATCTAAAATTTCCAGGAGATTTGCCCTATACTATTATTCAAGGCATAAATGGAAGTAAACTATCATCTCAGGATTATATAGATTTAGATATAGCTAAAGACCCTAACTGGAAAGTTTCTGAAGGAGATCTGGATTTAATCCAACCAGACTGGTGGGAACACGAGGTGTATGATGGTGAATTGGGATGCGCTATTTCCCATGTAAAAGCGTGGGAAACCGCATATAAAGATGGGCATGACTATGCCCTAATTCTTGAAGACGATTTTAAATATAAAAGTCAAACCCCTTGGGAAGAAGTATTTAAAATTATTCCTAATTTTGATCTTACTTATTTAGGTAGAGTTAAAATACATAAAGAAAAAGAAGAAACTCCTATTCCTAATCACCCAAACTGGGTAGACCCTGTATATTCATTTAATGCTTCAAGTTATATTTTATCTAAACAAGCACTTAAAATTTTAGTAGAACAGTACGTACCCATATTTAGACATAATTTGATTACTCCTGACGAGTTTTTAAATATAGCCGATAGAAAAACTGATCGAATAGATATTTTAAAAAAATACCAACATTTACCCCCTTTATCTGTAGTAGCCCCTTTAATCGAATATATAGGCCAAAGTTCTACAGGAGAAGGCGTTATAGTAACTAAACCAGAAATATATAACGACGACGAAACTTGGAATAAAAAATATTTATCTCCATTTTTATTTTCTATTAACTATCCCTACATTATAGAAGAATTATCTCAAGAAATTTATACCCATCCTTTATTTACCCCTCAATTTTGTACTGAGTTGCTTAAAGTTTCTACTAATGAACCTTGGTTACTTACTGATAATTATTTAGTTCAATCTTTAGACAAATTAGGATTAAATAAATTAGTAAATAAAGTTATAGAAGATTATTTATTAGAATTATGGAGTAACGTATGGAATTTAGAATCATATGATGTGAATTGGGAAACTACTAAATCTTATATTATATTATCAAATCCTAATTCTCCCATTGGAGGATTACAACATGATAATTGTGATATTAAATTAGAAATAAAATTAAATGAGTATGAACTTGGGAATAAAATATTCCCTAAATATAAATTTATTACCCCTTCTCTAAACGTAGGAGATGCTTTAGTATACCCAGGAAATGTAACTCATAAATGTGGATATAGACCTTCTCCAACACAGATATGTAATTTAGTTAGTTATGTTAATATAAAATATTAAAAAATGGACGATTCTTATATCTTTCCTATAAAATATACCGAACCAACTCAGTATTATACATTTCAAGAAGCTTTTTCTCCTGAAGAAATTGAATTAATTTTAGAATTAATGGGAGATTTACCATTTATTGAAGGTTCTACTAAAGGAAAAACCGAAGATGGATACAGAAGATCATCTATTAAATGGGTTCCTCAAGAAGAAACCTTTAAATGGATTTATGACCGAATAGGTGAAATGGCTATAGAAGCTAATGACGAATGTTGGGAATTTGATTTACATTCTATGCCCGAAAGAATGCAGTATACTGAATATTATGAAGATGGAGGGCAATACAATTGGCATTTAGATATAGGTCCAAATGAATTAAGCCAAAGAAAAATTTCAATAACAATCCAATTATCAGATCCATCAGAATATGAAGGTGGAAATTTAGAATTACTAAAAGGGGCTATTCCACTTTCTTGTCCTAAAGGTAAAGGAACAGCTGTACTATTCCCTTCTTATATATTACACAGAATATCCCCAGTGACTAAAGGTACTCGTCGTTCTTTAGTATTATGGTTAGGTGGTAATCATTTAAAATAAAAGTATGAAAAAACCAAAAGTTTATGCTCACGCCTCGTATGTAGGTACAACTGGTTATAATAACCATACTAGAGATTTTTTTAGACGTTTATCAAATCATGTTGATTTAAAAGTTCGTAATTTTACTATTGGTAAAAATTGGAACTGGCCTAATGATGAACCTCATAAAGAAGATTATATCAATGAAATAGATAAAAAACTTTTAGTAGAACAGACCTTATGGACAGGAGAAGATACTAGAGCTGAATTCCCTATTTATAAAGAATATCCTAATGAATTTAAACATAATGTTAATTTAGTTTTAGAAGAAACTAACCACCATTATTTTTATGACTCATATATAGGACCTAAAATTGCTTATAACGTTTGGGAATCAACTTTACAACCTGAACAATTTTTTAATAAACTTTTAGAATACGATCAATTGTGGTTCCCATCTCAATGGCAAGCAGATTGTACTATTGCCCAAGGTGCTGATCCTACTAAAGTAAAAGTAGTACCTGAAGGTGTGGATACTAAAACCTTCTTCCCAGAAGACCCTGTTACTAAACTTGATTATGTAGATGGTCGTTTTAAATTTATTGTATTTGGGCGCTGGGATTACAGAAAATCTACTAAGGAAATAATTGAAACTTTTCTTAAAGAATTTAAACCAAACGAACCCGTTGACCTAATCGTTTCTATCGATAACCCATTCTCAGGTGATGGTTTAGAATCAACTGAAAATCGTTTAAAACATTTTGGTTTAGAGGACCCACGTGTTAAAATTAAACATTTCCCTTCACGTGAAGATTATATCACATATATTAAAAATGGTCATGTATTTTTATCATGTGCTCGTAGTGAAGGATGGAATTTACCCTTAATTGAAGCTATGGCATGTGGTACCCCATCTATTTACTCAGATTGTTGTGCCCAATTAGAATTTGCTAAAGGTAAAGGCCTACCAGTTAAAGTATTAGGTGAACGCCCAGCATTAGATGCTAATTATAACCATTTTAATAACGTAGTAGGTAATTATTACGAACCTGATTTTGAAGATTTAGCTCGTGTAATGCGTGATGCTTTTGAAAATTATACAGACCATAAAAAACGTGCTTTAGAAGAGGCTAAATTAATTCACCGTGATTTTAATTGGGATCGTATTGGGGAAATTGGTGCTAAAACACTTCAAGAATTTATTGATAATTATCAAGAACCAGAAGATACAAATACTATACACGTTAATTATATTGGTAAACCTAAAGTTGAAATTTTAGGAGATGTTTCTAAAGAATATGAAGTAGAATTTATTAATAGAGAAACGAATGAAGTAATCCACAAACAAATTATTAAAAATAATATGTGGACTGCTTGTAACAAGCAATATTATATTCCTTGGTTAATTAAAGTAAATGGAAAAGAAGTTTCACGTTTAGAATTAGAAGGTCAACGTGTATTAATTTCATTAGACTCTAGCTCTTTAGGTGATACTTTAGGATGGACTCCGTATGCTGTTGAATTTGCTAAAAAACATAAATGTAAAGTTATATTATCTACTTTCCATAATGACTGGTTTAAAAAACTTCCCGCTTATAAAGATATTGAATGGTTAAAACCCGGAAATTCTACAGGATGTGTAGCTCATTATAAAATAGGATGGTTTAGAGATGAAAAGGGAGGTTGGCAAAATTTTGATATGCACCCCCGTCAATGTAATATAATTCCTATGCAAGCTACTTCTAGTGATATTTTAGGTTTAGAATATAAAGAAGTAAATCATGGTATTAAATTTAATAAAGGCAATAAACCATTTAAAGAAAAATACATCATTATAGGCCCCAACGCTACTTCAGGATGTAAAGAATGGGTGTATAGTAATTGGGTAGAATTATCTAAAAAATTAATTGACGAAGGTTATAAAGTAGTATCATTAACTAAAAATGAATTTCATATTGATGGTGTAACTAATGTACATGGGAAAGATATTAAAACTGTAGCTAGTTACTTATATCATGCTGATTTATTTATAGGATTAGGCTCAGGTTTATCATGGTTAAACTGGGCTGTAGGTAAACATACTATTATGATTAATGGTTTCGCTGAAGACGGACATGAATTTACTGGTAATGTTACTCGTATTATGAATGATGTATGTTTCCCGTGTTGGACTAATCGTAACTTTATATTTGATGCCGGTGATTGGGATTGGTGTCCTATTCATAAAGGAACAGATAAACAACATATTTGCCAAAAATCAATTACAGTAGATCAAGTATTTAAAGTTATCAAAAATCAATTAAAATGGTAGAATCTAGTAAAACTTGCTATGTAATTAACTTTTATTTAGGCGATAGAAGAAATAAAATTACGGTTTATGAAAATGATAAACTTTGTTATTTAAAAAAACACATTGAATATTTAAGTATTATTCCCCATAATTTATCTAAAATTGTATTTAATTTTAACTTAAGAGAAGAAGATTTTCATTATATTAGTGAAATTTGGAAAATTACTCCTAAAAGGTTAGGAACAGCAGATGTTTCTTTATCTATTAGACCTAATAGAGGAATGAGTTACGGTGCTTGGAATGATACCTTTAAAAAATATAAAACAGAATATGATTATTATATTTTTAATGAAGATGATTACTTTTTTATAGAACCTAATTGGGACCAATACTTAATTACTAAATACACAACCACAGAAAATTGTGGTTATTTATGTATGATGGTTAGAAATCCCGAATGGTGGAATTACTACAAAAAACATGCAGGTCATTCTTCAGGAATAGCTTCAACAGAAAATCTTTTAAAAGTTTATAATAAATACGGAGTTATACCCCATAATGACGTTCATACTAAATGGAAACACGGAGATGATCATAGTGAATATCAAAAAGGAGAAAATTCTCAATTAATTTTTTCATTTGCCTTCATTGAATTAGGAATGAACGTCTTAGACATTTCAGATGATTATAAGTTAAATTTTAATATGACTGCTCCTGAAGATCCCGATATTTGGAAAATGTTTCATTGGAATGAAAAAGAACTTATTACTCCTGCATATTTAATTTTTGAACCTACTCATACTTGGTATATGACAGCACATGATGAGTATCAATTTATCCCCGAAAATATTTACTCAACAGTAGAAGAAGCTTTAAAATGTTACGAAGACAAAATAAATTTAAAAACTTTAAGATCTAATAAAAACCTATAATATTTATCATCATGGAAAAAATATTCCTAACTGAAGACGAAAAAAAACAATTAATAAGTCTTCAAACTAAAGAAACAGAAATTTTAAACAAAATCGGAGAGATAGAAGTAAACTTAAAAGTACTAACCTCCCAAAAAGAAACTAAAATTCAAGAAGCTACTAAACTTAACGAGCAAAAAACTACAATAGCTCAACAATTGCAAGATAAGTATGGTGAAGGTTCTATTAATTTAGAAACGGGAGAATTTACAAAAGTAAATTAATTTTTGAATTCTCTTCTAATATTTATAACAAAACATAACCTCATAGGCAATGGCAGAAACATTAATTTCACCTGGTGTATTAGCAAGAGAAAATGACCAGTCATTTATCACGCAGCAACCCGTATCGGTGGGTGCTGCTATCGTAGGCCCTACAGTTAAAGGCCCTGTAGAAATCCCTACGCTAGTAACTTCATATTCAGATTACCAAAATCGTTTTGGAACTACTTTTACAAGCGCAAGTGAAGATTTTACATTCTTTACTTCAATTGCTGCTTACAATTATTTTCAAAATGGAGGTCAAACATTATTAGTAACTAGAGTAGTATCTGGTTCTACAAGCTGGGATTATGCTTCAGCAAGCATATTTACTTCTCATAGTATTTCTGAATCTTTTGCTGAAAATGATGCTACTTATTTAACTTCTTCATTTACTTTAGAAGTTATTGATAAGGGAGTTATTTTTAACCAATCAGGCTCTAATGCCAATGTATTATTACCTTCAGGTTCATTATACTCAGGATCATCTAATAACGTTAGATGGGAAATTCAAAACCCAAGTACATCAGATGGTACATTTGATTTATTAGTTAGAAGAGGTGATGATAATGAAAACTCTAAAATTGTTCTTGAAACCTGGACTAATTTGTCATTAGACCCAAAAGCTTCAAACTATATTTCAAGAATAATTGGTGACCAAAAATATCAATACAACTCAACAGAAAATTATATTGAAATTACAGGCTCATATCGTAACGCTTCAAGATACGTAAGAGTAGCATCAGTAACTTCCAAAACCCCTAATTATTTTGATAATAACGGTGTTGCCAAAGCAGAATATACTGGTTCCATCCCATTAGCAGGCAGCGGTTCAATTAGCGGTTCAATTTCTACAGGATATTTAGGAGGTACTTTTGCTGGTGGTGCTGGTACCGTAATCAGTGCTGAAGGAGCTAATAATATGTACAGTAATATTAGTACTAGAACACAAGGTTTAGTAGCTGATGATTATACTAATATGTTAAGTTTATTAGCTAACCAAGATGACTACGCATATAATATGTTAGTAACTCCTGGTTTAGCAAATAGTACTCATACTTCACCAATTTCAACAGCTTTATCAAACACAGCTACTAGAGGTGATGCAATTTATATAATTGACCCTGTATTATACGCTCAATCAATTACTTCAGCAGTTACACAAGCTAGTTCAAGAAATAGCTCATATGGTGCTATGTACTGGCCTTGGTTACAAACTATCGATCCTGATACAGGTGACCAAGTATGGGTACCAGCTTCGACAATGATTCCGGGTGTTTACGCGTTTAACGACAATGCCTCTGAACCATGGTTCGCTCCGGCGGGTATTAATAGAGGTGGTTTAACTACGGTAATTCGTCCTGAAAGAAAATTATCTCAAGCAAACAGAGATACTTTATACTCAGGTAAAGTAAACCCAATCGCTTCATTCCCAGGAGTTGGAACTGTAGTATACGGTCAGAAAACATTACAAAAACAAGCTTCTGCGCTTGATAGAGTAAATGTTAGAAGATTATTAATCGATCTTAAGAGCTATATTGGTCAACTTGCTAAAAACTTAGTATTTGAACAAAACACAGCTGCTACCAGAAATAATTTCTTAAGCCAAGTGAACCCATACTTAGAATCAGTAGTTCAAAGACAAGGTTTATATGCGTTTAAAGTAGTAATGGACGAAAGTAATAATACTCCTGATGTAGTTGATAGAAATATGTTAGTAGGCCAGATTTACTTACAACCAACTAAAACAGCTGAATTCATTTACTTAGACTTTAACGTTTTACCAACTGGAGCAACATTCCCAGCGTAAAAAGTTAAAAATTAAATATTTATAATAGAATAAAATAATATAACGCAAAATGGCAGTATTAGACCCGAACGAAATTTTCTTTACAGCGTTTGAACCCAAACAGCCGAATAGATTTATCATGTATATTGATGGTACTCCATCATTTATGGTAAAAGGTGTAGGAGCTGTATCTTTAACTCAAGGTTCTGTACCTTTAAACCACATTAACGTACAACGTTTTGTTAAAGGTAAAACAGTATGGAACCCTATTCAGTTTACATTATTTGATCCAATCACACCTTCTGGTGCACAAGCTGTAATGGAGTGGGTACGTTTACACCACGAATCAGTAACAGGCCGTGATGGTTATAGTGACTTCTATAAGAAAGACTTAACTTTCAACGTATTAGGCCCTGTTGGTGATGTAGTTTCAGAATGGATTATTAAAGGTGCATTAATTACTGAATCTAACTTTGGTGATTATAACTGGGATACAGTTGATACTGCCGTTCAAATTACAATGACTGTACAACCAGATTACTGTGTACTAAACTTCTAAAAAAGTTTACATATTTTTTAAAGAGAGCTTGGCTTCGGTTAAGCTCTTTTTTATTTTGATATGTATACACGAACAAAGTTATTATTAATAAAAGATATGGATTTTACACTCCCAACAGAAACAATCGAATTACCTTCAAAAGGTTTATTATATCCTGAAGGTCACCCTTTAAAAAGTGGTACTATTGAAATGAAGTATATGACTGCTAAGGAAGAAGACATTCTTTCTAACCAATCATACATTCAAAAAGGTACAGTATTAGATAAATTACTTCAATCACTTATTGTTACTAAATTTGATTACAACGATCTTTTAGTAGGAGACAAAAATGCTTTAATGGTAGCAGCTCGTATTTTAGGTTATGGTAAAGATTATAAATTCACTTACAAGGGAGAAGAACAAACAGTAGATTTATCTACACTTGAAGCAAAACCACTTGCTGAAGAAGTAACCCAAGCAACTACTAACGAATTTACATTTACTCTACCAACTTCAGGTGCTACTGTTACTTTTAATTTAATAACACACAAACACGAGGCAGATATTACTCAAGAATTAGAAGGTCTTAAAAAATTAAGCCCTAATTCATCTCCCCCTGAATTAACTACTCGTTTAAAACATATTATCACTTCAGTAAACGGAGAACGAGATAAAAAATCAATTAGACAGTTTGTAGATAATTACTTTTTAGCTGCAGACTCAAGAGCACTAAGATCAAAAATCGTAGAAATCACTCCCGACGTAGATTTAACTTTTTTTCCCGAACCAGATGGAGCAAAGGTTGACATCCCCATTGGGCTCCGATTTTTTTGGCCTGACTTCTGATATAGCTCCTAAATATAGAGTAAATTTATTTAAACAAATCCACGAAATAGTATTTCATGGTAACGGAGGCTACTCTTGGCATGATGTTTATAACATGCCTAGGTGGCTTCGTTTATTTACTTTTAGTGAAATAGAAGCTTACTATAAAGAACAAAAATCTCAAATGGATAAAGCTTCTTCTAAGGGTTCTTCTACATTAATAGATTCATCTGGAAAAGTAAACAAATCCCTCTTCCCAACAAACAACCCAGCTAAATACAAGTAAAAATTAAATTCTTTAATATTTATTAGTATATAGCATAGCATATGAGTACACCAGAAGATATAAGGCTACAAGAAGAGTATAATCGAAAACTTCGAGAACAATTAGATCTCGAAGAGAAGATTAGACAAGAACGAAATCAAGACTATGAAGGTTTAAAAGACATTAATAATGTCCTTATAGGTAACCTTAAAGAACTTACTAAGCAAAATTCTGCAAGAAAAGGAGCTATCAGTGCTTCAAGAGAATTAAAAAGCATTTCAGATAAACTTTTAGATGATGCCTTAGATCTTACTGATTTAGATAAAGAAGCTATAGAAAAACTTCAATCTAAGAATAAAATAGCTATGGAAAGGTTAAACATAGCTACCAAAGACCGCGATCTCAGTGAGGAAGACAAACAAAATGCTGCAGATAACCTTATCCAGGCTGATGAATTAAATAAAGCGCTTGAAAAACGCCTTGGTTACGAAAAAAATATCACAAAAGCTATGGGCCTCCAAGGCAACTTAGCATCTGGTATAAATGAAGGTCTAAAAAAATCAGGATTTGGCAAACTAGCAGATAGTTTAGGTATAGACGATGCTATAAAATCTAACAGAAAATTCACTAAATCTCTTTTAGATGGTGGTAAAAAAGCTGCTACTATAGGAGATAAATTTAAAATAGCACAAAACTTTGTTGGAAGTTTAGGTAAAAATCTTCTTAAAGCTTTAGGCCCTGTTGTATTAATAGCAGAATTAGTCCAAGGGATATTTAGAGCTGATCAAGAAACTACCGAACTAGGTAAATCTATGGCTTTAACTAAGGGTGAAGCTACTTTATTTAGAGAAAACTTAGCAGAAGCAGCTCGTGACAGCGGTAATATAGCTGTTACTAGTGAAAAAGTAGTTAAAAGTTTTAATGAACTTAATAAACAGTTAGGTTTTATTAATAACTTTACTTTAGATACTTTAGTTACTATGACTAAACTTACTGAACAAGTAGGTTTAAGTGCCCAAGAAGCTGGTGGATTAGTAACATTATCAGAAGCTAGAGGTAAAAATGCTGAAGATGAATACAAAGCAGTATTAGCTACTACTTATAATTTACAAAGACAAACGGGAATTCAATTAGATAACCGTGAAGTATTAAAAGCCGTAGCCGCAGTCTCAGGACAATTAAGAGCCAACTTAGAAGCTAACCCAGCTGCTATTGCTGAAGCTGTTACTTTAGCTGTACAATTAGGTGGAAGTTTAGACGATGTCAAAAATATCTCTTCAGCTATATTAGATTTTGAAGCTTCAATTGCTAAAGAATTAGAAGCAGAATTACTTACAGGTAAAGAAATTAATTTAGAAAGAGCTCGTTTAGCTGCTTTAAACGGTGATATAGCTGATCTTACTAGAGAAATTTCATCTCAAGTTGGAACATTTACTGAATTTAGTAAAATGAATGTTATCCAACAAGAAGCTTTAGCTCAAGCTTTTGGTTTATCTTCTGATAGATTATCAGATATGTTGTTTAAACAGCAGGTAATGGGTAGAAGTGCTAAAGAATTAAGAGCTTTAGGTGAAGATGAATTAGCAGATAGAGTAGAACAATTATCTCTAGCTGATAAATTTAACCAAACTGTAGACAAATTAAAATCTATTTTTGCAGATGTTGGTCAAGCATTCTATCCAGTCTTACAACTTTTAGGTTTTGCTTTAAGTATTGTAGGATTAATAGCAGGTATTATTACAGATATAATTAGCATGCTAAAAGGTGATTTTGACTTTTCATCTACTGCTGCGTCATTTCAAAGTTTAGGATCACAATTAGGTATCGAAGGAGGAGGCGGGGGCTCCGGCTATAACTCAGATGGTAAAAGACCTGCTTCTTCTCGTAATGGAAGTATGGCGAGTAATAATCAACCTGTAAATGTAAATGTAACCCCTAACATATACATGGATGAAAGAAAATTATCTACAGGAATGAGTATGAATAACTATGCTGTAGGTTCTTAAACAACTTAATATTTATAATAAAATAATACTATGGGACTTTACGACAAATTTAAAAACCAAGACACTACTCTCCACAGATATGATGGAAGAACCCCAGGCCAACCTAACCATAATGGTGCTACTGCTCAATCTAAGTTACACGCCTATGGTACTGATCCTGGGTATTCTTTAGATGGAGCTTTTGATCCTGAAGTAAGACAATACGATGCTGCCTACGATAATGGCCGTGCTATTGTTCTTCCGAGACCAAGTAAATTAGATTTAAACGGGAAAACTCCTGTAGGATACCAATCTCCAGAAGTAGGTATTCCTATATCAAGATTAAATGACATAACTAATTAAGTAAATGCCTTTAGTTAATCTTAAAACCAATCTTAAATCTCTCCGATTTGGGAAAGATAGACCTGGTGGAGGATCAAGTAAACAACCTTTTATCGTTAAAACCGCTAATGATATAAGTACTGAAGAACTTGGACGCACTGGTGGTCCTGATTTTATCTTACGTGGGGGATTATTAGTTCCTACTCGATCGGTTCAAGATGCTTCTCGTTTATTTCAATTATTTACCCAAACACCAGCAGGTCTTCAATTTACAGCTAAACAAAACATCTTGTCTCGTATTGGGACTGATATGGATGCTGGGTATGGTTTTGTACTTAAATCTTTTGTTACTTTATTAAATGGTGTTCTTCCTGAAGGCCCATATACTCCTTTATCTACAATAGGACAGGCTTTGGTAAATGCTGGAGGTATACACCTATTCAAACAAGGACTTAACCCAGTAACAGGAGGTCCAAAATACATGACCTTAGTAGCCCCTTTAGGAAATACAGAAGATGGTCTAAAAAATGAATATAATAATAGATTAGTTTATTTATATAATGGTAATATTGCTACTAAAAATGCTAATCTTTTTGCTGGAACCGGAGGTTCAGGTCCTAATGCTGCATTATTTACTTATAGTGGTGGTCCTGGTTCTATTTTAGGTATAGGTAAAACCGAAATTAAAACAACAGACGTAAGAACTCCGTTTAGTGGAATTGGTCAAAAGGGTGCTATAGATTGGGCTACATTCTCTCAAGAACAATTAAAAGATGCTCCAAGAATAGGAGATGGAGGTAGTACTTTAGTAGAAGATTTTAGAAAACAATTAATTTCTAAAGATACAACGTCATTTATTTCAACTTCTCCTTCTTATACTAGAAAAAATATTGAAACTAGATTAAACCAAGGAGACCCGGGTGCACGTACTGCTGATAGAAGTGATTATTCAAAAGGAGTACCTACAAATAATAAAGGATTAGACCAAATTAATTCGTTATATCTTTATAGAAGTAAAGCAGTAACTACTGACAAACGTAAAAACGATATTGTTAAGTTTAGAATTGCTACTATAGATAATGACGATCCTCAATATAAAACTTTTACCCATTTTAGAGCTTTCATCAATAACTTCTCAGATGATATGGCGGCTAATTGGAATTCATTTAAATATATAGGTAGAGGAGAAGAATTTTATACTTATCAAGGTTTTAGTAATCGTATGAGTTTAGGATTTACAGTAGTAGCTCAATCTATTCAAGAGTTATCTATCATGTACCAAAAATTAAACTACCTAAAATCTACTTTAGCCCCAGACTATTCGGATTCAGGATATATGAGAGGTAATATTCATCAACTTACTATGGGTGGTTATCTTTATGAAGTACCTGGTATTATAGAAAGTCT
>Ga0208644_1000574_pt1 | contig 32210 bp, 41 predicted proteins | sample VirMetDEL_Nov_18_FD_184517 | JGI IMG/M metagenome (GOLD analysis project Ga0208644, IMG submission 184517) | Aqueous microbial communities from the Delaware River and Bay under freshwater to marine salinity gradient to study organic matter... | ecosystem: Environmental > Aquatic > Marine >...
TGTGGAATGCCCGATTCAATGGAGTAGCCGCTGCCCATATGGCACAACCCGGAACTCCGCGAGTAGGCGGTGCTGCTGCTGGCTTGCTTCGCCCTCTGGCTGCACCTGCGAGGCGGTGGTAAATGGTTGAGGAAAATGTCTTCTGGGCTGAGTGGACTCCTTGGGGGCCAGCGTTTCTCACAGAGGAACAGGGCGACATCGGCAAACTTGGGGTTGATTACTCTGACAACGTAGACACGAGATGGGAACGCCAAGCAATGCTTGGCCCTCTTCTTAATGTGCTTGACTGCGGAGCAGCAGGTGGAACTGCTGCCAATACCAATGGCTTTGCGGTTGCGCCTACTAGCATGCAAGCGAATGGGCCATACCTCTACGCGATTCGCGGCACGAAGTGGGCCAAGATAAAGTTGGAGAGCGGCACCACCGCTCTGAGCCTAACAAGTACTGGCGCAGAGACTGCACTTGCTGAAGCAGCGACCAGTATCCTCTATACGCGGAACGCTGCTGGTACAGAAGAGATAAGCATCGGCATGCGGAACACACCGTACAGGGTCATATCTGCTGTTGGCACTGGAAACACGGACACGCATGCCGTGAACTCAGCGCCATATGGCGGTACTTACGCAACCATAATTGCTAAGGCTGCTTCGTCTTCTGCTTACCGTGACATTGCTATTCTTGGGCGCAACCTGTCTACGAACACAGCAGAGAACGTGGTCGCAATGGTTACGCTAGCTGGCACCGCAAAGATGGCAAACACTGCCGCAGTAGTTAGAGCAACCATCGCAGGAGAGCCAATCAAATTTACCGGCTTTGCTCTCGATAGCGATAAGTGGCTTATTGGTACAAGCAATGGCCCGTACTACCTTGACTCTACCTTTCAAGAGTTCAGGCCGCTCATCGAAGAGTTGGATAACGACGTTAGGCACTGCGCCCAGATGGGGGTGTGGGGCGCGCTCAACTCTTCTGTGATTATCCCTCTCTACCGTGGAGTTCGTGTTTCAAAGAACCTCTCAGGGCGAAGCATCGGGCCGGGCATCTTTGTGGAAAATGGTTCCCCATTGCAGGGCTATGTCTCTGCTTTCACTTCCTCTGAGCGGTGGGGTTACTTCACTATCCACAACAGTGTGACTGACAAGACGTGGATATGCGCTGCTCGTCCATCATTTGAAACTGATTGGCACAAGTATCCAATCTCGTTCTTCCCAATCATTAAGTTGCCAGATGGTATTGAGTCAGACTCCTCCTACTGGGTAGGCACTCAGGGTGGTCGAACTCTTCCAATGGTCGCCGTTGGATACGATGACGATGTGGCTTGGTTCGATGAAGGGCGTACTGACCGCTTCATAGATGACACCAGTTACAAGTACGCATCGAGCGGAACCCTGTATCTAACTAAGATGAAGCGCCAACCAGAAGCGTACAAAGACATCATGTGGTTTGACATCGAAACTGCTGGCTGCGATAGCGGTAATGAAACTGTTACTCTTTCTGTTGTTGTGACAGACCGATACGGTAATGAGTCAACCATCCAGATTGGCGCTCCTATTGCTAGCAATGGTATCCACCGTCTGCGCGTACCAATTGACTCTCCTATTAATATGGCTCGCGACATCAAGCCGAAGATTGACTTCGCTCGGGGCAACACTACTACCAACAGTCCTAAGTTGGTGGCCAAGGTACGAATGGCCTACACCCTGAAGGAGATGGCGCTGTGAGTCCCGAAGAAGAGACAGTTCTCCAGAATCAGGTGGTTGCCCTTCGGCAGATGGTGGAGGAGATGCGGTCGGAGTTAGATCTGTACCGGCTAAATGGCTTGGCGGACGCTTTCACGGGGCGCGGGAATCAGGTGTTTGGTGCTGGGAAGATGCGGTTGGACAGCAACGGTATGCAGGTGTCTTCGGACAGTGAAGAACTTGCTCCAATCTACTTTGTCAGCAAGTTCTCAAACGACCCTGAAGCTGAAGCGGTTCGCTCCGAAATTACGGGGAAGATCTACAACTCAGCCTCTTCCTCTGTGTGGGTAACGGCTCACTCCCAAGACTCATTCGCGCAGTTCAATGTCTACGCGCTCGACAACTCAACCTCCGACATCAGCCTTGTAACCAGTCAGAACGACCCAACTAACACTGCAATGTTCAAGGTAAGTACCAATTCGTCCAAGTTCCATCAGTTTGAGTTTACCGGCGGGCCAATATTGCTTCCGCTAAAAGCCGGAGACTACACCGCCTCCGAAGGTTCAATCTGGTATAGCACTTCCACGGACACGATTCGCCTCGAAGACGCTAATGGAACGCAAGACCTTGTTACGCGCGACTGGGCAACAAACATCCTCAGCGGAATCCAGTTTGGCGGTGATGGTTCAACGCTAACAATTGCTAATGGTGAAGTAATCATCTCCTCCACCTACCACAAGGTAGACACCGAATCGGCTGCTGCTACCGACAATCTGGACTATGTGTACGGGCCTTCCTTCAATGGGCAACTGCTCATGCTTCGGGCGGCCAACTCAGCAAGGACAGTAGTACTCAAAGATGGCACTGGCAACTTGAAGCTCGCAGGAGACATGACCCTCGATAACGCAGAGGACACCATCACTCTGCTGTACGACCAGACCGATGACGTTTGGTATGAAATCTCTCGCTCGAATAATGGTGCCTAATGGGTGAGCATGAAGTCCTCCTTGATGCACTGTCTGAACTGAAGGCTGAGATGAAGGCACAGGGCATGACCCTCTCACAGGTTCTCGACCAAGCTCGCAAGACCAATGGGCGTATCACCATGCTTGAAGATTGGAGACACATGGTAGAAATCAAACAAGCGCATGAAGAAGGTATTGCCGAGGGAGCTGGCACTGCTGCAATTACTAAAGGCCAACTCAGAATGTTTATCGCATCAGCTACTGCTATTGCTTCAATTGCTGGAACCGTTGCCGGGGTTATTGTGAGGTTCATGGGATGAGCGCATTGCTTCTTGTCCACCGCGATACCTCTGGCCAGACTCGAAACATTCCATTCGTGTACAGGGACGGTAAGTTGCACGAGGCGCTTGAGCGGATAGCCAACCACCTAACCAAGTCCGGTTCTGCGGATGCTTTGTGGGAGGGGGTAGCCGCAGACCGGCTTGGGATAATCCTCCAACAGCAGGTTCACATTCGCGACCTTGAAAAGATTATTGAGGAGATAGCCTGTGAATGAGTGGTTAGACTGGGCAGTCAAGCAACCCGGCCCACCGAATAAGGTCTACCCTGAAACTAATGAGCGTAAGGGTATTATTTGCCACAGCATGGAAGGCTGGCTTGCTGGTAGCCTTGCTGAATTGCAGAAGCCTGAGAGGATGGCCAGTTGGCATTTCAGCATCAGCCTGAATGGCACCCTCTATCAGCACTACGCAACGAGCGCATCATGCTGGGCCAGTGGGAACAAGACAGCGAACACACGGTTCGTGGCAGTAGAATCAGAGGGCATTGCTGGTACTCCACTCAACGATGCTCAGATTGCTACATGGCTCCGATTAGTCAACGAGTTAGGATATGCTACACGCGGAGTGGACATCTTCGAGCATAATGAAGTAGCGGTTATGTGGACACCGAACGGTGGGCCTACCGCTTGTCCGTCTCACCGTTACGACAAAGCATTCGCAGAACTGGAGAACGACATGGCAGACCCTAGACTTGATGCAGTAGTGGCTGCATTGACCGGCTTCAAGGGGGACGACCCCAACGCAATGGCAGTCCTAAACGATTGGAACAAGAACGGGAACAGTTTGCTCGCTGGTTACACGGCTGAGCAGCAGAAGCTCGCTGGACACCTGAACAACCACCCCGGTAGCACTACTGTTACCGAACACAAGCACCACCCCGGAGGAGTAATCCAGTGAAGAAGTATCTCTGGCCTAACAGTAAGCTCGGTAAGTTCCTTCGTGACCTTGGCGTGATGACTGCGGTCACCGCGCTTGGTTTCCTGATTGATAACTGGACTGGGTTTGTCACTGCTGTGAATGACGCAACTGACAACCGTGTTCCTGCGTTCCTACTGGCTTGGGCGTTCTCGCTTGCCCTACTCGCTAGCCGGTGGCTGCGCGAACGGGGATAGATGGCTGCCATTTCTGTTCTGCCTGAGGCTGTCTGGAAAGATGCGGAGACAGCCTATGCAGAACATGGCCTAAAGGCAGCGCGGCGAGCGATTAATACCGCTGGCTATGTAGCCAGCGATGACGCTATCTGTTCCCACATGCGCCGACGCCACATCAGACCGGGTATTGCCCCTCTTCCGAAGGCAGAGATTGATGTGGTATCTGAGAATGAGGAAGAGTTGCGACGCGCCCTCGCCCACACTCAGCGCCAGCTTGCCATTGCTAAGCAACGAACAGATGAGTTGGTCTCAGCAACTATCACCGCATGCAAAGAGGCAACACTAGCCATTGGCCCAGTGCCTCCAGTCCAAGCGCCGCAGAAAGACCTCAGGAAGAAACATGAGGAAGTCGCCCTCTGGCATATGACGGACTGGCAGGGGAGCAAGAAGACCGCTAGTTATAACACTGAAGTTATGCGCGAACGGGTCATGCGCTTCTGCGATAAGGCTGTGTCTATCACGAACATACAGCGAGCAGACCACCCTGTCCGCACCTGCGTCGTGGCATTTGGTGGGGATATGGTAGAGGGCTTATTCAATTACCCGGCGCAGAGTTGGGAGATTGACTCCACTCTGTTCGAGCAGTATGTCAACGTATCCAGACTTATTGGGGACGTTGTCCGGTCTGCTCTTGCCGCGTATGAGAAGGTTGTTGTGGTCAGCGAGTGGGGAAACCACGGACGGATAGGCAGTAAGAGGGCAGAGGTTCCGCGCTCAGATAACGTAGACAGGATGTGCTACGAATTGGCGAGGCAACTCCTTACTGATGAGAAGCGTCTTGAATGGAAGGACTGCCCTAACGATATCCAAGAGATAGAGATTGGCGAGTACAAAGCGTTGCTCATCCACGGAGATGAGGTTGGAAGGAATGGGTTCGCTTCTCCTTCTACTATCGTGCAGCACTGCAACCGCTGGAGAAGCGGTGCCTATCCTTGGCCCTTCCGCGATGTATATATCGGACACTACCACAGCCACGCGGAGTGGAGTCTTGCTAACGGTGAGGGGAGCGTCTACCAGACAGGAAGCACCGAGTCCGACAACCGCTACGCCGGGGTGACCCTAGCTGCAACCTCGCTACCTAGTCAGCGATTGCACTTCATTGACCCGGTTAAAGGCAGGGTGACTGCTGCTTATAAGGTATGGCTTGAAGACTAAGGTAAAGATTTCTCAGGACAGTTGACACATGGTGTCGGGGTGCCTATTGTTCTCAGCACCAAGCCGCTTGCGGCCAAGAAAGAGGAAGCAATGGAAGACAAGAGGTTCGAGTGGCGGGAAGACCCGCACTACTGGCTAGGGTATTTCAGCAACATGCTGGAAACCGAAATCGCCAAACACCCCAAGAGCACCTACTACAAGGAAGCCCTCGAAGAGTGGAAGAAGTTCCATCCACGGATGCTTGCTGCTGTTAAGCGGAAGGCAGTCGAGGACTACAAGATTTGGGGTAAGACGTTTTGATCTTCACCGTCATCGTCGATGTGTTCCTGTGGTCGGTGGTCGTCACTGCTGCCTACTACGCAATCCGAGACCTGCGAGGTAAATGAGATGGCTTGGTTCGATGACCCGTTCGTTGATAGGAACGGACGCGATGTGTCTTGGGCTGACAACATCCCGTGGCACTACAACGGAGAAGAGGACGAAGATGATTTCTTCTGCCTCACCCACGACCGTAACTGGTGCAAGCAGTGCGCCATCTGCGAACGCTGTCGAGAGTTCGTGGAACTGGTAACGCCAAACATGTGCGAGTCGTGCATGGACAACCTTCAGGGAGAACAGGAACTAGCAGATGCTGCCGCACGAGATTGACCACCTTTCCAACAGCAGCGTGAACACGTTCCTGCGCTGCCCTCGCCAGTGGGCGTTCGCCTACCTTGAGAAGTTGCGCCGTCCGCCAAGCGTTGCCCTTATCAGGGGTAGCGCCGTGGACGACGGACTCTCTCGCAACTTTGAGCAGAAGATTGAAACGCGAAAGGACATGCCTGTGAAGGATGTCCTTGAGATTGCAGAGGAGTCCTTCCGCAATCGCGTTGATGTCAACGGTGGGGCTAGTGAGATTGAATGGGACGGGAGCAACATGGCCAAGGGCATTGACTCCACCATCAACCTAACGAACTACCACATGGCGCAGCATTCTCCTCACATTCAGCCTTCTGCTGTGCAGGTTGAGATGCACAAACCTTTGTCGGACGGTCGCGACTTTGTCGGCTACCTTGACTTCATCGACGAAGCTGGTAATGTATGCGACTGGAAGACGGGCAAGTCTCGGATGGGACAGGCAAGCGCAGACTCTGACATGCAGCCTAGCGCCTATGCCTACCTGATGGATAAGCCCATTAACTTTGTCTACTACCGCGCCATTGACACAGGAAAGAACGTGTCTGGTGAGGTGCTGGAAACCAACCGATCTGCACAGCAGATTGATTGGTATCGGAATGCAGCAGAGGATGTATCCGCTGCTGTTAACGCAGGGGTTTACCCCGCCAATCCTAATGGGTGGCATTGCTCACCTAAATTCTGCGGTTTCTACCAGCTCTGCATGAGTGGACGGAAGCCACAAATCGGCTAAGCCGGGGAGAACAGGCATTGTCTTGGGACAAGTTTGAACGTGAGTCAGTCAAGATCAGCGCAGCCAGCGAGTACCCTGAGGTGCCCGATGACCTGTATGACGCAATGATTGCGGACATCAGCGAACCGGAGACTCGCCCTGACCCCTTCAATGAGGGTAAGGACAAAACGGATTTCTTCATCACGTGGGAAATCACCAGCGGGGACGTGCGCCCCGGCACCACGCTTCGGCAGTATGTATCTCTGCCTGAGCAGTTCATGACTGAGGGTTACCTCAGCGAGAAGTCGAACCTGTACAAGGTCATGGAAGCCCTAGGCTTTGACCTCGCTGGAAACTTCAAGGTCAAGCCTTCCACGTGGCAGGGAATGGAAGCTCGCGTCATGGTGGAGAACAAGGCTAACAAGATGGGTGAGATTCGTCCGCGCATCACTGGCGTGAAGCCAGCGAAGAAGGCGAAGCCTGTGGCTAAGAAGCGCCCGTCTGACTGGTCGGAGGACGACGACTAGCACCAGTATCTGGTGTGTCAAACGGGGAGGATGGGCAACCATCCTCCCCATCCTATATATGGAAGACAAATTGACAGCACAAGTTGTTTGCGAGTTCCCACTTGGGAGCATCTCATTGTTCGCTGCTATCTCCTGCGTCCGCTGCTGCTTGGCTGACGCTATTGAGTCAAGCAGTTGGGACAATACAAAGCGCCGTCTGCGTGAGCGCGGATGGAAGATGAACAGCCAAGGCGAGTGGCTCTGCTCCGATTGCGTCCGGCATTACGCAGAGCGCATGGCTAACAAGTTGCAGCGTATGGAGTTGGCGCACGAGAGGAAGCTAGAGGTGGCGCTTAAGAGTCTCCCTCCAAACGTGACTATCCCCGACGTGTACAAGAACAATCCACACCTGTGCATGGAGTGCAAGGAACCGATGAAACTACTGAAATCCGGGAAGCACTACTGCCAATTCTGCAAACGGTGGGTAACTGTTTGATGCGTCCCATATGGGCGCTGTTCGCAATCCTACTAGCGTTCAGCAGCCCAAGGTGGATACAGGAAGAGGAGTTGAAAGTTGAACATACCATTAGCGGTTGGAGCCTTAGTCTGGATGACCACAGTGGTGATAGTCCGGGCGGTACAGGTAACGAAGGAACACCGCCGGTTGCAGAGGGAGTACGAGGCAGCGCGGAGGCTGCTTCAGCAGGAGCGGTGGCGAGTATCGAACTTGATAGAGCAGCGCGTCTACAAAGTCTATGGGGACAAGACGCGCCACTCATCCCATTCGCGCAAGGACTTCTAACTGTGAGCGACCAAGCTGGTATTGACTGGCGCATCCCTGCGGCTATGGCTGTGCTTGAAAGCAGCTCCGGTCGTCAGGCGTGTGCCGGTAATGCTTGGGGACTTGGAAGTTGCAAGGGTGAGTATGGCCAGTTCGAGACGTTTGACATTGGCATTCGAGCGGTGGTAAAAACACTTGCCAGTCAACTCTATAAGGGGCTGACCCCTCGCGAAGTGTTCTGCCAGTGGGTGTCAGGGGATAGGGCTTGCCCTGACGCCCACAGTCAGGACTATGCAGCAAAGGGTTTGAGGATGATGGAGAGGTTGCAGTGACAAACCTACGCAAGGCAGCTAGTGCTCTGGATGAGTACGCTGCACATGCAGCAGACGAAGGGCACGCGGGAACCGTGATGGTTCCCGTAAGACTTCTTCAGGAATTGAGAAAGGCGCTGAAGCAGGAGGAGCAGAAGTGACGGCATGTACCCATCACTGGGTAATCGATACGCCTAAGGGTGCGCTCAGCACCGGAAAGTGCAAGCACTGCTTGCAGACCAAGCAGTTCAAGAACGGTGGCGATTACTGGAAGGACGACTGGAACGTGAGTAATGGTTCGCTGTTCGATGAGTACGCGGCTTCCGGTAGGCGTGACGCTGCGCGGAGGGATTACTAATGAACGTGTTGCGTGAAGCAGAGAGCCTTGTCGGTGGAGACCGTAACGCATCATACGGACACCCGGAGCATGACTTCACGAAGATTGCTTCGTTCTGGTCTGCGTACCTTGGGTATCCAGTGGCAGCGCACGATGTAGGGATGATGCTCATCCTTATGAAGGTTGCGCGTGAGAGTTACCGGCGCAAGCGCGACAACTTGGTGGACATCGCAGGGTATGCGCTCTGCAATGAAATGCTCGAACCAGAGAACCCGATGCCGGAGTTTGGGTAGTGAGCATTCAAGTATCAGTCACAGTCAACGGAGGGTTCATAGACCTCCGCATCGGGCCAGATGTTTATGGGCTATCACCAGAGGCTGCGATGGGTATCGGTATCGCCCTTACATCAGCAGCACGTAAAGCCAAGCCAGAACAGGGAGGTGGCAAATGAGTAAGCGAGTAATGGTAAGCATCATGGCCAACGCATGGGACGACCGTGCGCTGGTCAAGTCAACATCTGGTGAGTGGTTAGTTCCTGACGCTGACCACATTGATATGACAGACATCATGGCGTTTCTCCGTCAAGCGATGGAGGACTACATCAAGGAAAGGGCTACCAAATCTTGAAGACAGTGATTGCATTCGGATTGTTCGCGGCGTCCATCTACTGCGCTAACCTTCTCACTTCCCATTACGGGATTGTGAGCGCACCACTCTACAGCGTTACCGCTGGTACGTTCATGGCTGGCCTTACGTTCAGTCTCCGAGATGCTCTTCGCGAAACGTCAGGCAGAACAATGGCTCTTGTAGCCATCGTTATCGGGGCGCTGATGAGTTACGAGTTTGGGGGAAGCGAGAAGATTGCTATTGCCAGTGGTCTTGCCTTCCTGTTCTCTGAGTCTGCTGACGCTCTGGTCTATGAACCATTGCGCCGGAGGTGGTGGCTTGCTGTTACTGCGAGCAATGCGGTTGGTATGGTTGTGGACTCAATGCTATTTCTGTGGTTGGCGTTTGGATCCATCCAGTTCTGGGAAGGTCAGGTCTTCTACAAGGCAGTGATGACACTGCTTGCAATCGTTGCCATTGGAGGTTTCCGTGTTGTATCTCAGCGGGGCCATCACTCCTATGCGTGACGATAGGGTTGGCTACATGCTTACCTACAAAATTGGGCAGATGCCACCAGATGGGTACTGGTGGGCTGCTGACAATGGGTGCTACCCGAAGGGCGACTTCGATATAAAGAAGCATGAGCGGTGGCTAGAGAAAGCCTTGGCCATAGCCGGGGAGAAGTGCTTGTTTGTGGTTGTCCCTGACATCCCGTTCGATGGTGATGGAACACTGAGGCGCTTCCATGAATACAAGGAGAGGTTCGGAACATATGGGGTTCCACTTGCCCTTGTTATTCAAGACGGGATGGGAACAGAGGATATCCCTTGGCGTGATGTGTCATCAATCTTTATTGGTGGGTCAACAGAATGGAAGATGGGGCATGAGGCTGCGGCTATTGTCTCGCTGGCTAAGCAGCGAGGAATGTGGACGCACATGGGAAGAGTCAACTCTTACAAGAGGTTGGCTGTTGCAGCTTCAATGGGTTGCGACTCAGTCGATGGTACGTACTTGAAGTACGGGCCTGAGACAAACTGGAAACGCCTGATGGGGTGGCTTGATAAGCACGCCTCACAACCAACTATGAAACTCCAGACAGGAGCGGCATCATGACGAACGTGCGTAGGGGTATCGCTCGTAACAAGGAGCGAGGGAAGGTGGATGAGCGGGAAGTCGCTCGCATCCTTGGTGGGCGTCGGCACCTCGCTGATACTGGCGGCCCTGAAGACGTGGCCCATGAGTCCCTTGCTATTCAGGTGAAGGGTGGGCAGCGGGTCATCAATGATACTGTCCGCGCTGGCGTTGACTCAGCACGGGTGGCTGCGGTTGGAACCCACAAGTTGCCTGTGTGTGTAGTAGTAGACAGGAGCGGTACTCGCATCCGCCGGTATGCAGTGATGCTGCTAGAGGATTTCGCTGCATGGGGAGGGTACGGTGTTGACGCAGGTAGTGAGTGAGATACCAGAAGAACTGAGGGAACTGCGTCAGTGGGTGGTATTCAGGTTGGAGCCGAGCGAGGACGGGAAACCTACCAAGCGCCCATATCAGGCTCGCTCGACTCGCAACCTTGCATCGTCTACTAATGCTGCCACATGGGGTACATATGAGGAAGCATGCGATGCAGTAGGGCGGGACAAGTCTCTGTCTGGCATCGGCTTCGTCTTCACTCCTGCTGACCCGTACATGGGCATTGACCTTGACCACTGCGTGGTGGACGGGAAGGTAAGTAAGGCAGCGCAGCGCATCATCGATAGCCTGAAGTCCTACGCAGAGTACTCCCCATCTGGTGATGGGGTGCATGTGATTGTGAAGGGGCGCGTCCCTCGTGGACGGAAGAACAGCAAGCTTGAGATGTATTCAAGTGGGCGCTACTTCACCATGACAGGCAAGCGCATCGGCCCTCAGAACATCTACGAACGGCAGGAGGAAGTGGACGCGCTTTACCGCGAACACTTCCCTGATGAACAGGAAGAGTCAGCGCCCCTGCCGGTGCAGCCGGTTCCTCTGGAAGATAGGGAACTGCTGGAACGTGCGTTCGGTTGGCCCTCAATGGGGCACAAGCTACGCGCACTCTATGTGGATGGCAGCACTAAGGAATACGGGCATGACGAGTCAGCCGCTGACCTTGCGTTGGCTAACTACCTTGCCTTCCTGTGTGGGCGTGATATCCAGCGCATGGACAGGCTGTTCCGGGCCAGCGCCCTCTACCGCAAGAAGTGGGATGAGAACAGAGGCGAGCACACCTACGGGTACATGACGCTGAAGAAGGCGGCGGACAACTGCCGGGATGTGTACTCTCCGGGTGTCCACCATGAGGGGATAGAGTTCGAGCGCATCACACGCCTTGACCCTGAGACGGGGGAACTGCTCGACTTCGATACCGGTAGGCAGTTCATCGGGCAAGCCATGCGTAACGGTACGCCTGAGGTTCAGTGGCTCATTGAACCGGTGCTTGTACGTGGACGCATCCACCTTACCTATGGCGAGCCTGAGTCAGGGAAGACCATCCTTGCCCTCTCGTGGATGAAGCAGGTTATAGAGGAAGGGAAGAACGTCCTGTTTGTGGACGAGGAGTCAGGCATCGCATCTATAGCAAACTTGCTATCGGCGCTGGGCGCTGACCCTGACCTCGTGGATAGGTACGTCCACTACTTCCCATTCCCCGGAGTGGACAGCAGCCAGTACGCGCTGCTGCTCCAGTACGCGGACGCACTACGCCCTGAGTACTGCCTATTCGATTCACTCACAGACATGCTCAGCACGGCAGGGTTGGATGAAAACTCAGGTATCCAAGTAACAAGCTGGATGCTAGACGTAGCCCAGAGCCTCGCTCGCAGAGACTACGCACCGGCGGTGGTACTGGTTGACCATGTCACCAAGGACGCATCCAACACCAAGTACTCGGTAGCATCACGCGCCAAGAAGGCGAAGTCGGATGTGCTTTGGTTAGTTGAGCGAGAAGCAGACTTCGACAAGACGCGCACCGCACACGTCACGCTGTGGAGGCACAAGAACAGGCCGGGTGTTCTGCCTAAGCAGATTGTCTACGTGGTAGGCGGACAGGACGGACGGCTTGTGTGCGAGCCTTACGACCAAGAGGAACATGGCAGCGAAGTGGTCCAAGACCATGCAAGCAAACTGTTGCAATGGATTATTGAGATGGGCGGGTCAGTCGCACCCTTCGAGGCCATGCAGCACTTTGATACAGCGTCAGACAGGACTGTCCGGAGGTGGGCTATTGACCTTGAGAAGGACGGGAAACTGGTGCGAGAAGGCGAGGCAAACAAGGCCCGATGGAGGGCGCTTTGACCACAAAGTCCGGACATGAGAAAACAATGTCCGGACATTGTCCGGACTTAAATGTCCGGACAAAAAGTCCGGACACCAAACCTACTTTGTAGGTGGTGTCCGGACTTCCGGACTTTCGATAAAAACAAAAAGTCCGGACACGAAAGGAGACTGTGATGGCTAAGAAGATGCAGCCTGTGAAAGTTGATGAGGCGCTGGTTCAACTGGCGTATGACCAGCGCGTGGAACTGATAGCGGAGTGGCACCGGACGCTCGAAGGGTTGGGCGTTGGGTTGGCCAAGTATAAGGAGAAGGGGTGGAAGTTCTCGGGGGATGATATTGCATTTCCTGACCCGTCTGAGTGGCGGCGTGTGGGTAAGTTGTGCTACCTGTTGGCGCAGTTGCAGATCATCCAGCACGACCTCACCTATCAGGCTTCAACCCGTCCACTGTCCCCTCTCTGGTGCGTACCGTGCCGTGGTGAGTTCCCTACCGGGGGACAGTGGCTGAAGGTTGAGTGCCTTGAACACAACACTACTCCAGCCAACGCTGCGACGATTGCCAACTGGTTCTGGGAGCAGCAATAAACCCCAGCCTAAGGGCCGGGGTTTATTGCGTTGCTCACGCCTGTGGTTATCCGTGAGCGTTGTTTACAGCCCACTCAATAGCTTCTTCTCTGCTGCTGAACGGAGTCTCTAGTACTTCCGTTATCTCGTAAAGGTCATCCCAGTAGTCTTCCAAGAACAGCCACCACCTACCATCAGGGTCATTCCCCAAGGTGTACCCAGTGGCTTCGTCCTTCTCGATGATGAACTGAAAGGACTCTGGTTCATTGAACCTAGGCGCTGCTTCGCGAAGCTCTCTCTCGCGGCGCTCAACCTTACGGGTCAGGTGGATGATGTCCATTTCTGTGTGGTCAGGGTTACTTTCAGCGGACACTAACTCCTGCTTAGCACGGTCAAGCAGGAACTCTAGGTAGGTGTACTTCTCCGGGTCGTACATGTCAGTCAACAATCGGGTCATCATCCGACTGCCGGGTGAAGACCTCAAGAAGCGTCTTCGATTCCTTGTGCTTCCTCCGTCCGTCCGGTACAGCGCACGACATGAGAGCTGCTCTCTCAACTACGTCCAGTCGCATCGCATCAGCGCACCGCTTCGCTACGTCTGTGGTCAGCTTGCGCTGGCCAGAGCAGACGGAGTAGAAGTGGAGACGGTTCACTCCGATGCGTTCGGCAATCCAACTCTTTCGGATCCCGTGGCGTTCGATGAGTTCACTGAGGATAGTTTCGGTAGGCATTCTTTCTGTCCCTTCTGATGGCATGAGCCAGCATACGTTCGATGGTTGTCTGTTGCTCACGCGGCAAAGAATCCCATGCCGCCTGTGCTTCGATGGGACTGCATGCACATTCATATGCAGCCACTAGGTTACGCAGCAAGGCTGCCTTGTTGAACTTTACATGCTTGTGGACGAGACGCGCAACGCGCTGCGCTTCTTCTCCGTACCGTCCGTCCAGTATCCAGATGGCTCTCTGTTTCATCATTGACTCGTGCTCCAGCATCTGCTCAAACTCGTACCGTGCTAAGCCTCTAGCCTTCAGTGGCAGTGCCTGAAGACGAGAGACGTAGCACGGGTAGGTGGTTACTCTTCCTCCGGGCACGAGTCGTTGTGCTTCTGGCAGAACTCATCCCACTCTTCTTCTGCAATCTCTGCGTGGATGAGTGCGTGGCTGTATTCCTTGTAACCGAACGAGTAGTGTCTGGTTCCGGTGTCTTCGTTCGTAAGGTCGAAGTACCAGCCATCTCCGGAGCAGTCTGCATCCTTGCACCGCTCATGCCAGAACACCTGATGTCCGCCACTCTCTGTTGTCAGAAGGTCAGAACTCACAAGCTTCAGCCCAAGTTGACGGGTAGTCTCGTTGGAGAGAGGAGCGATGGCATCAAAGGTGAAGCCACCGTCTTCTGTGTTCTTGCCTGATGCCCCGATGAGCAGGTGCCCTTCAGACTTCGGGACGTGCTGCATCCAGAGTCCGATGGTTGAGCTGGAGTAGCACCAACGTGGGCCGTTGTAGTCGTGGTTCCAGTAAGTGGTCATGCTTGTCTCCTGTGTTTGCTAGAAGGGTTCGCCTTCTGCCACCCGGCGCTGACTAACTGTGTCCGCGCCGGAAGGTAGGGTTCCGAACCGGGCTAGATCGGGTTGCCGTCTTTATCAAGAAGCACGTCAACGGCTGTGCCGCGCATCGCCTTCTCGATTCCGTCAATGCTCCACGAACCGAAGTCCACGTGGTACTCGCCGTTGCCGATCTCGTCCACGTAGTTCTCCGCGAACTCGCTGGCAGCATCTTCCGTCGGCGCGTCAACAATGATGCTGACCGTCTTGCTCACCGTGATCTCGAAATTTGCCATGTCTCGTTTCTCCTGCTGGTGCTAGAGGGTTCGTCCTCTGCATCCCGGCGGTGACCGTAGTCCTCGCCGGAAGGTAGGGTTCCGAACCGGGCTAGTCTCGCATGATGCTGTTGCGTTCGTTGAGAAGAACTGCCACTGCATCCTCGAAAGAATCGAAGGTCATAACCCCGTCTGACGTGATGGCAAACACTGAGCCATCCTCGAACTCTTCTAGGTTCGCATCCACGGTGTAACTGTAGATGATGTACTCGTTGACCGGGGTGTACTCGTGGTAGTACTTGCCACCGGTAAGGTCGATGAAGTCTGCCTTCTCTGCGATTGTCACTGCTTGCCTCGCTATTCACTTAGTACATGTACACATTAGCATGCGTACCGATGGGGTCAAGTGGGTATTGATTGATGTTTTCAATACCCACTATCGGTTACGTCTATGCCTTCTTGACCTTCTTCCCTCCCTCTCCGATGAGTTCCCAGCTTGAGCAGTTCAGGTCTTCTGCTACGCGCGTCGCCCAACGCAATTCTTCGTTGCTCGCAGCCCAGAAGGCGGATGAGGACAGGATGCTAGGGCTGCTGCCTTCCTTCAGGTTGTGAAGGTAGGTGCGCGGCATTTCCACAGCTGCCCTGATGACAGGCTTAGGAGTGCGCTCAATGATGGCAGCGTAGTACGTGCCCACGTATCGGATGATGACCTGTTCTGTGTTCGGCATTGTCTCGTCTCCTGTGACTAGTGCTAGAAGGGTTCCCCTTCTGCCATCTGCCAGCATCCGCACTGCTGGCAGAAGGTAGGGTTCGGAACGGTACTAGTAGTCAGGCTGCTCCTCTCCCCTGTCCACTGCGAACTCCAGCTTGCAGTACAGGCACAGGAACCATACGAAGGTACCGTTATCCTTCTGCTCCACTACGCGGCCCACTCCGTCGCAGTTAGGGCAATCCGGTTCTGCCATCCACCATGTACTATCCATCTCTTGTCTCTCTTTCCGTGCTATTCACTTAGCACATGTACACATTAGCATACGTACCGTTGTTGTCTAGGTGGTATTGATTGATGTTTTCAATACCACCTATTGACGTTGTCTATGCAGCCACCATAGGCAGCATCTCCTCTCCGCGTGCGCTCATAATTGCTTCGTACACCTGTGAGTACTTCGTGCGCTTGCCTACGGCACCATGAGCACGGATGACAACGTGCCGTAGATTCTTGTTGCGTCCGTCCGTGCTGGTGCCGTGGCAGGCTAGGCAATTGATGCACTGCACGTGCTTACCTTGTTTGTTGACCGGGCCATTAGGCGTTGCAGGGCACTCCATCTCTGGTGGCAGTGCAGCATCCAACACAGGGTCAATCGTAGGGTCAATGCCCTCAAACTCAACCCGGAACGGACGCCATTGCAGTTTGTGTGCAGCGCGCCTGTCCATGGCTAGCTCAACGCTAGCCATGAGATACTCGCGGTACGGCTGTACCCTCTCATCCCGCCATTGATGGGTATAGCCTGTCCATGCACCGGCCGCCTTTGCAATCTCCACAATGAGAGGAAGTGGCAATGCGGCCGGATCACCATACGCACCGAACCGTACTTCACGTCCTGCGAACACGTCCGCGTAGACGTAGTCCGCGTGAGCGCCTCGCAGATACGCACCCCACGTAGAGTCCACTGACTTAGCAGCGTCTACGTAGCACGTTCCTAGAATTTGGTGGACGCAATCGTCCGAACCGCACACGCTCACGTCTAGGCCCATCTTCACGTTCATGCTAGGTGGCGCATCATTGTTCGGAATGATGATGAGCTGTACCATCCCGCCCGTCTTCTCATTGTCTGACAGGTTCACTACGCACGTAGCAATGCCTAGGATGGGCGCACCGTCAATCATTGATGGCCCGTCATAGACGATATAGGAATTGTGCAGTTTGTGTTCCACTTGCTTACCCTCGCTTGTCTCGCTTGTTATGCATACATTAGCATGCTAGGCGGTAACGTCAACCGGTTCGCGATTGAAGTATCTGATTGCTGGTATAGAGTTTGTCTATAGGCTCCTCCATGTGCGGCTAGGTTAGTTACAGCTCGTATGAAATGGGGACTGCTACCGGTTCAACGACAACGGTAAATCCTGCATCACGCAACGTGCATAGCACGTCATACGTAAGCGTTTTCGTTCGCGCAATTCGCGCCATAGCACGAGCTGTATCGTTCGCTGGGTAGTAGGCAGTCGCGCCATAGACTGACTTTGCGGTAACTTTCACTTGCATTGTTAGAGTCTCCCTATGTGTGCTAATGCTTACGCATTGCCTACCGCTAGCTAACTAGCATGCTAGCTAGCGGGATGGCAGTGGGTGAGCGTTCCTAGAGAAGAATTGCTATGTCTGCAGAATCGCGTCCCCATTTCGTAGGAATATTAATGTCATTATCTAGCGCATATTGCACACCTAGAAGCATGACCTGATCCGAATAGTTCAACGAATGGTCGTAGCCAACAGTGACAGGCTTACTACGCCTAGCAGAACTAATCCGGAACCGCTCTCCCTTAGTGTCAGTAGCCGCGAGGTACTTGACGTAGATAGCGCATGAGAATTCGATAGCCATTGTTAGAGTCTCCCTATGTTTGCTAGGCATCATACCTGCAGTGTGCATACCGCACTATGCACACGGTAGGTCAATGATGACGGTTAGTTGGCGGTACTAGCGTACGTAGATGGTTACAAACCATCCATGCTCGCAGAATTCGTCATCATCCTCGCAGTCGCACTGATAGCCCTCATCCTCATACCAATCTGGCAGTTCCGCATGCTCAACATTGTCGTAGCCCATTTCCGCGAGGATGGACTGCGCACTCTCGTGCGCTTCAACAATGGAAGCGCCGCGACCTGTAGCGCAATCATCCCAATCAGTGAAAGAAATGCCGCGGCCGGTGAAGAATTGTGCGTGATTCCATTCTGCGTCTATGTCGTAAACTTTGAAGCGCATTTCCTATCTCCCTTGCTGGGGGGGGACTTTCTGTCCCCTGCCTCGCACTATCAATATCCCACAACTAGGCAAGGAATACAATACCCTACAAGCATATTGCCTATCGAAGCATTCTATAGCAGCGATAGGATACGCGGACGCTTCACAATCCATGCCATCCCAGCTGGGGACGGCCGCGACCGCCGCCTTCCGCTTACCTTTCGTAAGTAGGCAACGCAATGTAGGCGACGCACGCAAGATGGGGCACCTACTTTTCGTAAGTAAGCTACGGAGGATGGGTCGCTTACTTTTCGTAAGTAGGCACCCCTACCCACCCCCTTTGGCCACACCCAACCCCCCACTCTTCCTCGCCGTTACTCGCGCCGGGCATTTAACTACTTTACATAAGATAAAGGATGGCAGACTTGCGTATATTCGTTACAATAGCAATATGGAAAGTTCAGAGGTTACACTAACGGTATGGGAACCTACGGACGCTCAGTTGAATGCGGCGCAACTTCGTGCTGCCGGTTACTCGCTGAAGAAGATAGCGGACGAAGTGGGGATATCCATCAGGACGATGGAGCGGTGGAACGTGGAACCGCACTTCAGCGAGATGGTGATGCGTCTTCGACACGACCTGATGACTGGTCTGGAACCGAAGATTGGTTTGCTGATGGATCATGCAGCGGATGTGATGATTTCTGTGATGAAGGGCGAGATTCACGGTGACGACCACAGAGCCGATATCGCCCGGAAGATCCTCCGCGACACTGCCTTCCGTCTCATGGTCGCTCGCGTGGGGGGAACAAAGACAAGCCTCCAAGCAGATTCAGACTAGCCTAGAAGATCTAGGTTTCCCTGAACCGCATCCAGCGCAGCAGATGGTGCTGGAGACCCAGCGCAGATTTAACGTACTGAACTGTGGACGGCGCTTCGGCAAGACGGTGCTGGCGATGCGCCAGTTGGCGGAGGGGGCGCTAGCTGGGAAGCACGTTGCGTACATGTGCCCGACCTACAAGATGCTGTCACAGGTTTACCGGGACATGGTTGGCTACTTGCCGATGGCAAAGAAGTTTGCGAACGAACACCGGCTTGAGCTTCCGAACGGCGGAACAATTGACATGTGGTCTGGCGCTGACGCGGCCAACTCTATCCGAGGCCGCGCCTACGACCTTGTGATTATCGACGAGGCGGCGCTAATCCCCGGCCTGAAGGAAGTGTGGGAGAAGTCAGTACGCCCGACGCTGACAGACCGGAAGGGAAAGGCGTGGTTCATCTCCACTCCACGGAGAGGCGGGACGTTTGAGGAGTTGTACCTGAAGGGCGGCGAGGGAGATTGGATGGCGTGGAAGATGCCTACGCTCTCGAACCCCACGATTGACCCAGACGAGATTGAAGAAGCTCGTAGGAACATGAGCGACTCAGCGTTTGCACAGGAGTACCTTGCAGACTTTGAGGCCGCCGATACGGATCTGGTACATCCACAGTTCGACAAGTTGCGTCATGTGAAGCAAGCGCCTGTGGGTTGGAAAGACTGCAAGGCGCGGATCGTCGGCATCGACCCCGGCGGTGGAGACCCTACGGCTATTGTACCTATCGGTGTGTGGAATGAAGGCGACGGGAAGAAGATGAACTCCGGCTTGAACTTCCACCAGTTCGGTGAGTTCTACCGGAAGAACGATGTTTCGATTGAGGCAATCATTTCTTATCTTGGGGAACTTCATAAGGTTGCCCCTATTACGCGGGTGCTGGTTGGTGAGACGGGTGGTAAAGTAATTACAAACAGTTTGCTTCGGGCAGGATTCCCTGCCGAGCGTTGGCTTGGCTCTAAGGATGATGGACTCGAAACAGTGAACTGGCTACTAGAATCAGGACGCCTGAGCATTGACCCGGACTGCGGTAATAGTATCCGCGAGTTCGTGAACTACAAGTGGGCTAAACGAAGGGATGGCGAGAGTGGGGAAAGATACGCTACGAGTACTCCGAACGACCACCATGCTGACGCTATGGATGCTAGGCGGTATGCCTTAGGATGGGCAGTGCAAGCGTTCACTAGGCGAGGCAAGGGTTCAAAGGTAGGTATGACATGGTCGAAGTAGGGAAGTTCACCGAAGAGCAGCTCCAGTCTCTTGTAGAAGACGTAGAGACTCGGTGGTCGAAGTTCCGCGAGAAGGTGGCTCGACGACGAGCGCACTTCTTCCACGATGAGAGCGAAGACCCGCTCAAGGGAAACGAGCAGTGGCGTGATGCAATCCGCTACCAGACAGACATCCCGCGCCGTTTCCACGCTCGCCTGAAGCCTCGTCTTGCTGAGAATCACTTCATGGTGCGCGTGCAGCCTATGAAGGACACCGCAACCCAGAGAGCAAACGCCAACAACTTAGAAGAAATCTTCAACTCTGGCTTCTCCTTTGTGGAGGAGCGGGAGCGGATGTCGATTCAGGGCTATCTGGCAGATGGCCAGATTATTGATGGGCTTGCTTGGTTGCACTGGCGTATGGCCGACCACATCTGGCCTGAGGTGCCGGACTACCACGAGACGAACGAGATTGAAGAATGCGAGATGTGCAACGGCAAGGGGAAGAAGAATGGCAAGAAATGCCCTGAGTGCATGGGGACGGGTTCTGCTGATGGAATTGGATATGAGCAGAAGGATGATGGCGGTTACAAGGAAACGGATGAGTCTCTCCAGATGCGCCGTCAACTTGATGTTGCTCGCGCTGGTTTTCCTTGGTATATCGAAGTTCCTCCTGCAAACTCAGTTGCAATCGTGGAAGACAAGTCGCTCGCGAACGGTGCGGCGATTGTTGTTCTTCGTCGCATCGTTCCTCGTCTTAGTTACATTGAGCAACTTCAGTCTGAAATAAAGCGGCGCAAAGAGAACGGAACGTATCAGTCCATCTCAGTTAATGAAGTTAACTCTGCCATTCCTGTGTATGGCGAGGTAGATGCTCCTGAGATTAATAGCCCAAGTGGCATGGACTACAAGAACACGGTTCAGGTTGTAGAGGTCTGGACTCGTGATGAGTTCTACGAACTGTGCGATTACAACAACCACCAGTTCGGAGACAACTGGCGCTCGCTGCGTTTGGTTAAAGCGTTCAAGCACCCATATGGCCAGCCGCCCTTTGCCCTCTGTCCCGCTGTGGAAGTGAATGACCCTGACCCTGAGCGGCGGTTCACCCCGGTGCTTGAGGGCGTGTTCCGTCTCAAGGCTGATTACGACCGCATGATGGCGCTGCTCTTCATCATCGCTGAGCAGATCGCCCTGCCGTATTACTACTGGCGCAAGGTTGGCACCGGCGAGCCAATGATGGAGGAAGGCGAGCAGAAGGTAGTTACCTTCCAGCGCAACTCCGCTCAGGCCGAGATGGCTCCGGAAGGGTACGAGTTGGTGCCGGTTCGGTTCGAGTTGAACCCGGCATTCATCCAGTCCGTTACCCACATCCGACAGGAAATGGAAGCTGCTATTCCGTCCGCTGGTACTGCGGAAATCTCTGCATCTACTCAGCCTTGGACAGTTCGGCTTCAGCAGTCTCAGGAATCGGTCGAGCCGAAGGCTCTGGTTCTTTCACAGGCTAAGGCTATCAACACGGCGGCACGGAATATGGCGCAGGTCATGTCCCTTCCTGCTGAGGCTGGCGGTTTTGGCGAACCGGTTGTGGTGTTTAGCCGCACTCAGAATGGGACGCTTGATACCAAGAACATTGTCTCGATTTCTCCTGATGAGATTACGTCTCTCGATGTTTCTGTGGACATTAAGACTGAGTCTTCGGCAGAGCGCATCACGCTGGTTCAGCACGGAATGCAGATGCTCAATGACCCGAAGGTCATGCTCTCAATGGCCGAGTTCGTAGAAGAGTACGAAGGCAAGGTGAACCCGGATGATGTTATTGCCAAACGCATCGCCGACCGCATCTGGTTTGACCAAGTTCTTCCGCAGTTCTCGAAGCAGTTGGTCGGGAAAATCTTTGGCACCAAGTTTGTTCTTGGCCCGAACGGAGAGTTTGTTGCACCGGGCGGCGGGACTGCTTCTCCCGCTGACGTTCTTGCGGCTAACGGAATTCCGCTTCCACAGGAAAATCCCATTCAGCCAATGGGCACTCCTTCAATGGTTCCGGGCGTTGGGCCGGTTGGCTCCCCGCTTGCTGGCATGGCAGCAGGTATTGGCGGGGCACCCTCAACTATGCCTCCGATGCCGGGGCTTGCTGGCCCGTCTACTGCACTTCCACTTCCGGGGATGATGGGATGAACAACGACCTGATGAAGTCTGTTGAAGAAATGGTTATGGAACAAGCTAAACTGTACGAAGAGAAACTCAACGAACAGGCGGAAGATGGTGTGCCAGCAGGAATGCATGAACCGAATGCTGAACAGCACCGCGTGTGGTTTGAGTCGATGATTGCCAAGGATCCCCTGTGGATTCTTGCGTTGCCGTTTGTTGAGGGCGGCGCAAAAGAAATCAGTAGGTACAAGCGCACGATTGGGGAGGTGCGGTAATGGTTGTAGAATTTCCCGGCCAGACTAGCACCAAGCCACCAGTGTATGGGCCTAATGGCGAGGTAATTCCACCCAGTGACCCAAGTTATGAACTCTACGCTGTTTATGCGCGGGGTGGGGATTACGGCTACTCATTTCGCAACCCAAACCAAGCTCGTGAGTATTGGAAAGCTGGGCAAATGGGTGTTGACCCAAGCCAAGACCCGGCGCTACTGCAAGGCTACCCTCCGGGAACTGAAGGTTACCGAATAAATGGCGTATTCGTTGCGACGAAGATACCTGACACTAACGGTGGAGGTGGAGCAGAGCCAACCTATACCCAGTCTGTTGTTACTGCTGCTGATGCTGCAAATGATCCTGTACTTGCCTCTCTTGGTGTTGGCACGACGTACCAGCGTTCGCCTAATGGCGGAATTACCATCATCTCTGAGAGTCGCGATAAGAACCAAGATGGTCTTGATGATAAGACTGGGCTTGCTTTGGGTAACGCTCAGACTGGTGGAGTCGTCAAGATTGGTGAGGATTACTACGTTGGAGGCCAGAGGACTACGCCTCAGGGAGCGCCAATCGAACCCAGTAAAGCACCTTATGGGACTGTCACTGTTACTGAGAATGGTATTCGTCGCGTCTACGCAAAGAAGGCGGATGAAACGCTTGGTGACTTTCTCTATAACCTTGATGTGAAAGATGTTTCACCGGCTACTGGTGGTGGAATTGCCAGCGCATCTCAGGTTGTAGTTCCTTACTCCAACCAACTACTTGCCGGTAGCGGTGGTGGTGGAGGAGGTGGGGGCGGTGGGCCAATGAGTTCACAGGATGAAGTCGCACTTATCAATGCAAAGGTTAACGCCGCCAAAGCTTATGCCGAGGCGCTTATGGCGTATGACCCTACTGGGTATAGCAACTTCCTCAGTTCTTACGGTGGCGGCTCTTCGCTTGCGAACGCTATCAACTCTGGCAATACAGCTATCACTGCTCGCTCCTTGAAGCCAGCACAGGACATCCTTACTGAGATTGGCAAACTCAATAGGATGGGTGGAAAGCCTGTTGATATCAGCGGCGCTACCAACCCGCTTGGTGGTATGGGCGGCGGGAACATACCTGCTTATGCGTATGGAACGCAGCCAGCAATCATTGGTGAATCTATGATGCAGGGCGACCAGACGATGCAGGATAAGCCGATGATGGCTTCACCCGTTATCAGAACTGGTGGGCTGAATCCCCTTGCTGTGGCTAGTAATGCTCCAAGCGGTTCTGGTCAGATGCAGCAGCGCCCTGCTGACTGGGTCGCCCCCACACAGCAGGAACAGTACGACGCTGCCCTTCTGCGCCGTGCAAACTTTATGAACATGGGGCCAGATAAGTACACTTCGATTGGTGAGATTCCAGTCCAGATGCTCCGTCGTATTCAGGCCGGAATCGCCAATGATACGGCTGACTCGAAGTACAGGCTTGACTTGTACAACTACTACAAGAGCAAGGTTACTCCAAAGTTTGGCGACGTTAGTGGGAGTCTTGGCTCATATACGGATATGAATGGTGTAGTCCACAAAGGGACTGTGGACTATCTCAGCCAGTTTATTGCGGCAGACGACAAACTGCGTAACCAACTGATGCGGATGTCTCCTGAGCAACTTGATGCGTTCAATGCTCAGAAGTTGCGCGATGACCTTGCTAAGCGTCAGGCAACCACCATCTTCAATGCTGCAACCATGGGTGGTTCAGTGCCCGGATATGGCGACGTATACGGTGGCGGAAACGGCCTCCCTAACGCTACGCAACTCGCGCTCAACTCTGAATCAGAAAAGCTCTACCAGCAGTGGCTAGCGGAGCAGCGAGCAAAGAACCTCGACAACACCATGCGTCCCCCAACAATGTCTGACTACACTGAGTGGCTCTACCAAAACTTTGAGAACAGTGCTACTTGGAAGGACTATGTTGCCAAGCAGAAAGCACAGAATTCGAGTTGGACGTACAAGCCTATCAATCCAAAGATTCCTGCTAAGGCATACGGTGGTTTAAGCACCGCCAAGATGGCGATTGTGGGAGACCCTCAGCGTGATGGTGGGCCTAACCCTGAGATCATCTATAACCCCACAGGCGCTCCCTTCATGGTTAAACCAATGAAGGACATGGTTCCCATGTACGCCTATGGTACTGACACGGCATCAACCCCTGACCCGTACAAGATTGGTGACGGAACAGTTGATGAAAAGGCTGGAACGTACTCTTCTGCTGAAGAAGCTCGCGCTCGCGGTAACCGCAATCAGCAAAGTGGAACTGCGGAAGACCCGGAGCTTACCCGCCTTCGCGCTCAGTATCCGTGGATGAATGACCCAACGTACTTTATGAACGTTGAGTTCTGGAAGCAAGACCCAATTCTTCGAGACCTTTATCTCAAGGGTCTTCAGATTAGTAAGGGTATTCCTATGCAGAGCGTTCTTGCTTCAGCAAACATCAACCGTCTTGGCGGTGTGTCAGGTGGCCAGAATCAGGTAGGGTGGTAGCCAATGGTTAGGCTTGACGATACAGAGTTTGGTGTTGTTAGCGCCGGGGCCGGTGCTGGCGTTCAGCCCCTCCAGCCTTCCCTTACTCCACAGCAGTGGTTCGACCCCGGATACAACCCAGACAATGTGTGGCTAAGCCCGAATCAACCGAACTGGCTCCCTGATTGGCAGCAAACCCCGGAGAACTTTGACCCCGGCCTCGCTGAACCAGCGCCTATTGAACCACAGTTGCCAGACCCTCAGTTAGCGTTTGAAGAAGAGCAGCGCCGTCTTCAAGCTGAAGAGCAGGACAATCTGCGTAGGCAACAGATTGATGCACAGCGTCAGGCCGACCAGTTGGCAGCGGAACAGCAGCGCCAACTTGAAGAGCAGCGCATTGCTACTGCCCGGCAGCAGCAGAACCTCTACGCATCAACTCTCCCCGACCCAAGTGTTTCGCCTGATGTTCCAAACGCAGCGAAGGATGATGTCGCCCACTGGGAAGGAAACAACATTATTATCAAGACCCCTGCCGGGGGTATAGTTGTTGACCCCAATGGTCTTGTATATGACTCCAAGACTGGTAAGTGGGTTTCGCCGAATAACCCAAGGGATACAGTTTGGAATCCAAACACAAAGAGGTTTGAATACCCCGATGGGGTAAGCACCCAAGATAAGTTCAAAGAGATGTGGCTTCAGAACGCTGGCTATCGAGATCGCCAACTTGGGCTTCCTGCTGTAAGAACTGATTTCTCCCCAAAAGACCAAGAGATATATAACAAGGGAGTTAAGGCAGCAGAGCTTAGTAGCACTCAGGCAAAGCTTCAAGACGTTCGTGATCAGGAAACTTCTGCACAGAACCTCATAAACGAAATGCTACTGCTTGAAAAGGCTGTCTCTGATTTCAATTCTAAAGATGTGATGGAGAAGCCTTCCGCCCTAAGTTATCTCGGCGGTGGCGGGACTGGCATTGGCTCTGATGCCAACATGCCGCCTCCTGTTATCTATGAAGATAAGTACGGCGATCTGAAGCTCATTTCGAGTGGCACTCCGATAAATGACATCATTAGTGGTAATGAGATCATCAGGGATGCCAGTGGCCGGTTGGGCTACAAGATTGATCCTGATAAGTGGCCACGCCCCCTAGCGGCGGCAACCAATATTATCCCCTCAGTCATTCTTGAGGGCTTGATTTCCGGTAACCCCGCAGCCCTACCGGGGATTGTTGCCGGTAACTACAGTGCTGATCTTGGCAGTAGATACGCTGGAGACATCGCTGGGCACTACACAGACAACCCTCTTATTATCGGAGGCGCTCAAACCGCTGCCGCTCTTGCCGGTGGGTTTACAGGGTACAAGGCTGGTGGGCTAGCTACTGAGGCAGCGCAAAGCGTGGCTGACGCTCGTTACGCAACAAGGATGCGTGGCATTCCTGCTGGCGAAGGCGCTATTACTAGGGACATCTCTGAAGTCGGAGGGTTGAGTATCCCCCGAAGAGTAAATGCTGGAACAATTTCTGACGTATCAGAAGTCGCTCCACCTACTGTTACGAACCAGACGTTTACTACAGCTAAGGGATCTACTTACGAAGTTCTTCCTGATGGGACAACTATTAGAAACAAAGCTTCTCGCGTTGAGCATCCCGGCGATGAAGGCATTAAGCCTCAAAGCCAAAGAACTGTTTACCTAAAGGAAATGCCTGATACCACAGAAGACATATCTAGTGCTCTTAAAAGTGGTGATTTCTTAAATAGTCCACAAGTTGGAACATACCCACTAGAGGTATGGGATGACGGGGCTACGTGGCATCTTGGTAATAAGATTACCTCGATATCTTCCGGTAGTGATGCAGCAACGGGAGTAGTAGACGTTCTTCTCCCCGTGACTAGACCAGTCGTTAACCAAGGAGTTGCTATTGGCGATGGCGCATCTAAGGGCGCGTTTGGAGTTGTTAAGTCTGTAGCCGAAGATGGGTTGACTGTAGCAGTTAGAGTTACAAATCCCGGTGAATCAGGTCTGAAAGTAAACAATGTTGTTAGGGTTCCAAGAACTTCATTGTTTGAAGCCGCCCCTAACCCTAGCCCTGTTGCCGCAACTGTTTCAGCAGCGGGTGAAGAAATCATTCAGCCAACCCCTGCTACTACCGGTGGAGTACGTACCCAGAGCGGCGCTGCTTCTACTGCACGCAGTCTTACTCCGGGCTTTGTTGATATCACTCCAAGCAATGTTGTTGAGCAAGGTACTCGTGTCGGTAGGATTCTTCGGGCAAAACCTATTGAGCAACTCGGAGAGAACCCCGGAATAAAAGCTATTCTTGGCCTTGCCAACGACCTCAAGCGTCAGGTCAAAAGTGTTTCTAATGCGTTTGCTGGTGAAGTTAAAGTCCAGTTCAAGCGTCTTGGGGAAACATTTAAAGGCGAAGACGGAAATATCTATATGAAGAATGTTCGTCCGTCCGCTAAGGAGCTTGAGCTTAATCTTCAAAAAGCCAAAGCTGTTGGAGACGAGGCGCTCTTCTATTCTGATAGGCCAAACCGTTACAACCGCGCTTTGCAAACTAGGGTTATCGAACGCCCAACTGAATACGCCCTTGATGAAGTTCAGAGGCGAGCAGTGCGCCGTCTCCAGCGTATCCAACTTGCGCTTGATGCTGAGAGGCGCAGGTTTGGCATTGTCATTAGCAAGGGAATATCAAGCGAAGACCAGATCTACCAGCATCGCGTTGCCCTAAAGCCGTCTCTCAACAGGCAACTTGAGGCAATGGCTAAAGGTGCAAAGACTGATGAGTATGCTGTTTCAGCAAGCGCCCGTGAGCCTCGAATCTGGGAAGACATTGCCGATGCTGTGCATCAAGGAGTTGTCTACGCGGATGCAGAGACTGCGTTCATGCAGAACTTTAGGAAGGGTCTTCAGCAAGCAGCCGATGCCCACGTTAAGGACGTTCTTCTTAAGGCTGGGATTGGTAGCACAAAAGAACTCAGAATGAATCCAGAGGTTGTCGCTCGATTCACCAAGATGAAGAAGCTTCTCACAGAGCTTTCTAGCGTTAAGGGTGTTCTCGACGACAAGACTCAGGAGGCAGTCGCTGCCTTCCTAGCCTCAGAGGAACCTGACTTTGATGCTCTTCAGAATGCACTGAAGGATGTCAAGATTGGCGCGAACGCTGTGGGTAAGGAAGGCAAGAACTTTGGTATGACTCCTCAGTCAGTGAGAGATTCTATTGCCAAGGTAAAGGAAGAACTTAAAACGCTTGGCGCTGAATACCGGCAAGAAGCTATTAATGCTAAGTCTGTTGGCAGTGACCGTAGGTTTGTTTCTGGTGAAGTTGCTCCCGGAATGCGTAATGTTGATTTCTTTGCAGATGATGCTACAAGGCTTGAGCGTTTCTATGGCGGTGGGCTTCTTTATAAACTTCCGTGGGAAAACGAACTTCGCAATTATCGGTTCTCTGTCCCCCCGTTGTCTGCGGCTGCTAGATTCCTTACTCCTCTCAAGTCTCAGTTGGACGTTTCAGTCGTCGGTATGCAGAGCTTTATGCTTGGTGTTAGCAACCCAACAAAGTATGCCAAGAACATTGCGCTTGGAATTCGCGATGCGTTTGCGGACGAGCCTTACTACCGGTGGGAAGCTTCAAAAGCTGGCAATGCTCGATACGTTAGTTTTGTTGGGCCAGAGGGGAATGAGTTTGTCTCCTCGAAACTGAGCAAGATTCCTGTCCTAAAGCAGTTCGGTAACTTCTTCTCTCGCTTCGGAAACAGGATGCGTAACGACGCATTCGAGTCAGCCGTTGCTATGGCTAAGCGCAATGGGTATGTGAATGAGAGCGAACTTGAGCAGATTGGCAGAAGGATTGATTCCATTAGTGGCATCAGCCTTAGGCAACCAAGCGACCTTGAGTATCTAGCGTTCTTTGCCCCCGGATTCCTTCGTTCACAGATTGACAACGTATTTACTGCATTTAAAAGAGGAAGCCTTGAAGGGCAACTTGCTCGCCAGTACTTCAAGAACTACATCGGCCTTGGATTCAGTGGGGTTATGACTGCCGCCATAGTGCAGGGGCGACCGTTGTCTGAAGTGCTTGACCCTCTTGACCGCGATGCGTGGGAGCGTGGCGAGATTGCCATGAACCCAAATTTTATGACCATCCGTATCAATGGAGAAGACATCAAGTACTTTGGCCAGTACGACTCACTAGTCAAGTTGATGTTCGTTCTTTCTGATTCCACATACCAAACGGTAGTGGATAGAGACCCCATCGCAATGCTCAAGTTTACTGGCTACCTTCTCAACACCAAGGGGAGCATCCCTGTTAAAGCAGCAGTCGAGTTCCTTAGCGGACAAACATTCTCTGGAGAAGACCCAAATAGCGCCGTCTCTTGGCTTGAGCGCATCATGCCAATCAGCGCAGAGACTGCCTTTGAAGACTACCGAAAGGGTAAGTCCAAGGAAGCCATCATTACCAATACAGTGACTGGCTTGCTTGGGTTTAAGGGAAGCCCTGTAACTGAGAAGGAAGCTCTCAATCAGAAGATTGAAAAGCTTGGCCTTGTTAACTTTGATGGGACAAAGGTTAAGCGCCTTAGCGACGCAGACCTTGTCAACAGGTCAATCATCATTGATAAGTTCGGTCGCCTTCAGGATGTCCCGCGTGAAGTTAAAGAAGCTCGTGCTATCTCAGATAAGTTCAAGTCTGACTACAACGAAAAGCAGAAAGAGATAGACGCTAGGTACGCGCTTCCGGGGAGCACCTACCCTAAGGCAGATGTTGCTCGCGCATGGCGTATTGCCACAAAAGATGCTCGCGATGAACTTGCTCTTAAGTACGACATCAAAGATATGCTCCAGCCATACACTGGCCCAGAAAGCAAAGACAAGATGGCCCTTGCTGTTAAAGAGTACTTTGACATTCGCGATAAGTATCAGAAAGAAAGCAAGAGTTCGGAAGAGAAGTACGACAAGATTGACCAGTGGATGGCAGATAATCCAGAGAAGGCAAAGTACATTAATGAGTACTTTGATAAGGCAATTAAGAAGTACGACTCAAAACTTGTTGAACTAAACCAGCGCGATGCTCAGCGCCTCGACAAAGCTGGCTTCTTCGATATCAAGAAAGAAACGTGGAATGAAATTCAGGACTTGATTCCTGAGTTGAAAAAGTATAACTACTACGTTGACTGGAAGATTGCCAGAGAAGAAGAGGTTCGCAAGACAATTAACCCAAGCCTTGTTGGGCAAGGTATTGCCGACGATTTAGTAGCTAAGACTGTTGGTGATGAACCAGCATCTCGATTGATGTCATCTCTTTACACGCAGAACCTTCTTAAGTGGGGAGTAGATGGCAACTATAAGAATCTCTACATCGCTTGGCGCTGGGGGTACTATGACCCGACTGATCAGATGATGCTTTACTTGCAACAGTTAGCATTGCAGAATGGGTGGGAGTAGCACAAAGTGCTACACTTCTCTCATAAGTAGTTCTTGGAGGATGACCATTGGCAGAGTCAGACACTGCCGTCATTGAGCAAGACACCGCTGTATCGTCACCGGATACGGAAGTATCGAATGCAATTGCAACTGCATTTGATACCGACACCGCTGATGCCGCACCGGATACGGAAGCTCTTGGGACGCCAGATACGGAAGACAAGCCGCAGCCTGAGGCTCTGACCCCGGAGCAATTCGAGGCAAAGCTTAAGGAAGAACGCGAGAAATGGGACAAGGAACAGCGGGAACAGATTGAGAACACTGCTCGTGAACAGGCTGCGGTGCAACGCCGCCTTCAGAATGAGCAGCTTCGTACTGGCCAAACCGCTCAAGCCTTTGCCAATATCGCGAAGTGGGCATACGAACAGGGCGAGCAGGGGAAAGACTTCCGCTTTGATCCACGCGCAGTGCAGCAGATTGCATTGCAAATGGAAGCGGGAGTATTCCAAGACCAAGCCGATGGCTGGTCGTCTGCATTCAACCAGTTCCTTGCTGAGAACTACGGCGACTTCAAGCCGTCGCGAGCTACTGCTGAGCGTCTCGAACGGGCATTCCGTGATTGGATTCCCAACGAGGCTGTGAAAGCACAGTTCATGGCGCTTGAGGAAGCGGCTCGCGCGGCGCTTGAACCCAAGCTTCGCAAAGAGATTGAAGAAGAACTGAAAACTAAAAGCACATCGGCCAACAAGACTCAGGCGCTGAAGGATGCTGATGCACAGCGCAAGGCTGCTGGCCGACCGACCGCAGCGGGTGAGGCTGGCGGAACGCCACCTGACCTTGCATCAATCATTGGTAATCCCAACGTGCCACTTGCTGAACGCCGCAAGGCGTACAAGTCGGTATACGGGATTAACCCGCCTTTCTAAGAAGGGAGCTTATCCGTGGTTAACGCTACCACTACCGGTTCTCTGGGCGACAGCGCCCAGCTTATCATCGACTCCGCTCGCATCGTCCGCGAGTACAACGGCGTGTTCCGCAACTGCGTTGATATGCAGCGGCTGGATGACAACACGGGCCTGAGTTGGGAAGAGATCTCGCTCGCTCAGTTGACTGCTCAGGCTGTCACTGAGACGACCGAACTCGACAACGCTCAGACGATCAGCGACTCGCTCTTCAGCATCACCCCCACGGTGAGCGGTATTCAGATGGTCATCACTGACCGCGTGTACCGCCGCATGCCTAAGGGTGTCATCGCGAAGATGGGTTCGCTTGCCCAGAACGCCATCGACCGGAAAAAGGACGAGGACTACCTTGCCACCTTTGCCGGTGCGACCACCACTCTCGCTGGCGCTGGTAACACGCTGACCAGTGGGCACATCATGGCGGCAAAGAACCGCATCACCAGCAACGCCACCGAACCTTCTCGCGGCAAGATCGTGGCAGTCCTTCACGGCTACCAGATCAAAGACCTTCAGGACGAAATCGTGGCTGGCGTGGACACCTACCCGACCGAAGGCGGACTCACTGAGAACGTCTACCGCATGGGCTTCAGTGGCACGGTTGCTGGCGCTGAGATCTATGAGGATGGCAATATCACGATTGATGGGAACGATGACGCTCGTGGCGCTGTCCATTCTCAGGAAGCCATCGTGATGGTGCAGGGCCACAGCCCCCGCACTGAGAAGCGTCGCCGCCCTCAGACCGGTGGTGGTGCAGACGAACTGTTCCTCTATGACGAGTACGCCCTTGGCGAACGCTCGGCTGGGAACTGGCTCTACGGCATCCTCTCGGACGCAACCCTTCCGACCTCTTAGTCCAAGTTCCCACAGCCGAAACTGTGGGAAGAAATCCTTGGGAGGAATCACAACATGGCTGGATCGAAGAACGTCATTGAGTTCGGCTCGGACTTCACTGGCATTTACAACGACATGGTCTGGGGCACGGGTACGCTCGC
>Ga0208644_1000575_pt1 | contig 32186 bp, 48 predicted proteins | sample VirMetDEL_Nov_18_FD_184517 | JGI IMG/M metagenome (GOLD analysis project Ga0208644, IMG submission 184517) | Aqueous microbial communities from the Delaware River and Bay under freshwater to marine salinity gradient to study organic matter... | ecosystem: Environmental > Aquatic > Marine >...
TATTCGTTGATGATCCGCATGACCGCCAAGTGGATCTTGTTGACCTCAAATCTCGGTTTGTTGTTGAATTGCTCCGCCAGGTTGCCTTCCCACTGCGCGCCGGCAATGGAATAAAAGCGGCGATCCTCCAGGCACTGGAGGCGCTCGTCGCGCATCGCGGACTGGATGCGGTCGAATTCAAGCAGGGCGTCTTCGTGGACGCTCGCGAGCCGCTCGGCTTTGGTCATGCGTGCCAATGGATCGCTCCAAATAGTGTTTCCATATAACAATAGCACTTTCCGCTATGCGGAACAATAGTCGTATTTAACTCGCCATTGGCATCAGCGTGGCGACCGGCTTGGCCTTCGGCTTTGCCTGGGAGTTTGCCCGCCTCGCGCCTTCGCAGGCATAGCGAAGCGCATCGATAACGTGATTGTCCTTATCCTCTAGCAGCGGCAGCACCGATCCGGTGTTCGGATCGACCCTGTAGCTGTAGAGCGTCAGTTCATCGATGGTGTGCTTGCACCGAGGGTGCACGACAATGTCGAAACTCTTGAGCCACTCGACGCCTTCCTCGATGGACTTTGGCCCCTTGATGGCCGGCTGGATCTTGGGAAAGCCGTTCCTTCGCATGTGCGAGATGGTTTCTGGCCGAGCACTGTCCGCCACCATCGGCCAGCGTTCAGCCTCTGGGATCGTCATGAACAGCGACGGCGTGTCCACAATCTCGCAGCCGATTTGATATGCCTCATAGTCGATGTATAGCTTGCGCCCGATAATATGACTGCGCACCGCCACCGTTGGGTCGCTGGCAAATCCCCAGTCTGCGCCAAGCCGGTGTATCGCGTCTGGAGGCGCGTCGAAATCTTCCACGGTCCAGTTTTTGAACACCCTCGTCTCGCTGTTGCGGACGTACTCGCCGCGCCAGACGTGCATGTACTTGTCCGGGTCGCGGCGCTTGTCGTATTCCATCTCGGCGTGCAGGACATCCGGGAACCATGGATTGTCGGCATAATTCACCGGCACCACGACGCTGTGATCTGGCGCATTCGGACCACGCAGCAGCGCCTCGATTGGGTCGTCGTCGAAACGCGGGTTCCAGGTAAACCAAAGCTGGCTCTCCGGCTTGCGGATCGTCGGGCGCAAGATGTCGAGGGAGAACTGGCTTAGGCTCTGCGCTTCCTCGACCCAGGCGATATCGTAGCCTTCGAGTGACTTTATGCTGTCGGCGGTATGGTTCTGGAGACCCTGGAATATAATGATCCCGCCATGAACGCTGCGGATTTCGCTCTGCTTGACGTCAAAAAGATGGGCAACGCCCATCTCCTCAATTTTATTCTCCAACAGTTTCTTAACCGACTGCGCCAAGGACTTCTGGACCTCGCGCACACAGACCGCATCGACCTTGCCCATGGCCGAGCGCTCGATCAGCATCTCGGCGAAGAAATGGCTCTTGCCAGATCCTCGCCCGCCATATGCCGCCAGATAGCGCGGGCGCTCTGCCTCCAAGATCGGCAGAGACCAGCGTGGGGTTTTGATTTCGAGGTTCACCGTTTGGCCGCCGCCTCCCCCGCATCCCCCGCCAAGCGCTTCAGCGCCTTGCTGGCTGCGTCGCCAGCGCCCGGAATGATGCCCAGCGCCGCCGCAGCACCGGATAGACCAGCCGCGCCAAGGTTGCCCCAGGTCGGGTTATCGTAAGCCCTGCCTGCCGCCAGAGCCGCATCCTGCACATCTATGACGTCACCCAACCCAGGGGCCATCTCAGCAGCGCCCAATAGGTTGTATTGCGTAAACGCGGGGACGCCAAAGCCCGTCAGCGTCTCTACTGCCCACTTGCGGATCGGGTCTTGATAAGCGTCCAGTTCGCGCTGGCGCGATGTCCTCTCCGCCTCTGGATCATATGGCGCCGGCCTCGGGTTCGCAGCCCTGAACCGAGCCTGGAAACCATCCGATAGGCCGATCTTCGCCAGCACGTCGTCATAGAGTTCCGGGCTTGCAGATATCTCCGCCGCATAGCGATAGGCCGTGCCTTCGTCCATGCCCAGTTTCTCCATCAGGCCGCCTTGGATAATTTCCGGGTCCATCGCGTTAGCGTCCCCTGGCGCAAATAGTGCGGCCGCCGCAGAAGTTCCTCGTCCGCCACCGGGCGTCCCTTGTTGAACAGTCTCGTCAGGGACACGTCGTTTTCCAGACTTTACTACTTCGAGGAACTGTTGTGCCTCCTCTGGGGTCATTTCGCGCATGCCCTCATGCAACTTAATGTCATATTCGCGTAACTTCTCGTGAGTTTCTGCGGTAGGCCATTGGATCCCACTGTTAACAGCATTCTTTTTTGCTGTTTCTTCATCCACAATCTCGCCATTCCACAATCCTGGGATTAACGTCGGCTTCCCGTCGATGTCGACTTGCATGGTGTAAACCGTCGAAACAGTCCCGTCTTCGTTACGGACCCCTTTACCTTCGGCTAAAGTGCGATAATGGTGTTCAAGAATTGGGTCCATTGCGTTAGCGTCCCCGGGCACAAATAGTGCAGCCGCCGCCCCCGTTCCCAAAACGGCGGGCGCTAGTGTATTAAACTGGATTATTTTTCCCAGTTTGTCGTCCCGATTGACACGCTCCCTAATTCGTTTTGCGGTTTTCGGGGCGACGCTTTTCAGCCAGTTCGGGTCGGTCATGTATGCGCGGATGGCCTCGGCCATGTATTCGCGCGGCACGTCTTCGTCTTTATAGCCGACATGCTGCGGCAATGTTTGCCGTGTGGTCCGCTCCTGACCTGTCACGCCAGCGTTGTAAACAAATCGGAGTTCTGTATCGAGCCCCTTGACATCGATCTGGCCTGCGAGTTCATCGACAGTGTGGCCAAGTTCATGCGCGTAAACTCTTGGGACTTTTTTTTCCGGCAAATCGCGGTTTAGCGCTATTCCAGTCGGATTACGGTATCCAGACGTGGTGAGCCGTCCTGCGTCTCCTTTGATCGCGCTCGACGCAACGATCTCAGCAGGTCTGCCCGTTGTTGCCGTTGCAAGGGCGTCAAATTCCTTTGGCGAGAGGGCTTCATCCGCTCCGCCTTCCACTCGGCGGCCCACAAGATAGCGCGCTCGGATCTCGTCATCGTCCATCGTCCTCGTCAGGTTTCCGGCGCTGTCTGTCTGCGCGCCTTTCGGGTAATCTAGCGCAAAATCGCGTGGAGGTCGAGGAAATGGGTCAAAAATTGACCATATTTTTGACACTTCACTACTCCTTCACGCCAGGGTCTATAATGCGTCTGGTGATACTGATCTGCAACGCGCCGCCGTTGTCGCCAGTGATCTCTTGCTTGTCCCTTTGGCCGAGCATCTGCTTGCCAAGCCAAACCAGCATCGTCGGGTTGCCGTCCTGGGCCGCCTTCCACTGCGCGCGGCGCAGCGAGGCCTTCCCTTCGCCCTGGTGTTTTTTATACAGGGCTTCAAAGTTATCCACACCTTCGATGCCCTGCTCCTTGATCCGTCGGTTCAAGGTGGTGTCGCTCATGTTCAGGATGTCGCAGATTTCGTCGCGCGTGCACTGGATGCGGATCATGTTGATCAGCTGCTCCAGTTCCTTTTCGGTCATCGGCTTCATCGGACCCTTCGGCCCTGTCTTTTTGCGCTGGGCGGCAGGATTTCGGGTCGCTGGTGCTTTGCGGGCGTCCATCATGCAGCCTCCCGCTTGCATTGAGGAACGTATAGAAACGAAGCAGTCAGCCGTGAAATTGATGCGTTTTTGTTTGTTTGAGTTTTTGCCTTAGTACCGAGAGGTGAAACCCTGCTTGGTGCGCGATCCATAATCCATGCGACTGATTTGTGTCGATGCCCAATCATTGCTGGATGCGATGTGACAGACCGAAATTTCTTTCCGCGTTGATGCAGCCATTCCCCAACAAACTCAGACAGACAATTCCCAAGGCCAAAACCTTGATAATCTGGCAGCGTGACTGTCCTATGCTCTCTCCACACGTTCTTGACCTTTGGATGAGGAAATGGAAGCACCGCCGTAAACGCAGCCGGTTCTTCATCAAACATCAATACAAAACATGTTGATGCTTTGTTCAAATCGGCGCTCAAATAGTGATTTCCTGCAAACAGTCGCCAAGCAGAGTGATGACACCGGAATATCTCAATTTTTGCCGATGGTCGCCTTTCTGACCTCCATTTGAACAATGACGCGGAAACGTCATAAACCCAATCGGCTTGCAACCAACCTTCCACATCATAGTGACAAGTCACCGCCACAAATTTCTTGTTTGTTCCCTTGATCGCCTTTTGAGCCGCATGGCTGCCTACCTTAGCCACGTTGCGATCCACAACCGATGTGAACTCATCAAACACGATTAAATCGCGCTTGTCCGTCAAGCATCGAGCAAGTTCGCACCTGAATTTTTGCCCATTGGAAAGCGCGCTATATGGCAACAACCATGCAGGTGGTGAAGAAAACCCAACATGCGACAAGGCGTTGGTAATGTCAGACGCAGACAAGCCATCATCAAAATCGTCCAGCAACGATGCTGATGACCAATCATAGCCTTGATGATAGGCGTCATCGCCAAAGACACGACGAGCGACCGTTGTCTTGCCAGACCCAGACGCGCCAACAATCAACCCAATTTGCCAATCTTTGTCCTCAATCGGCATGCTGATACGCCATTCTTTACGCAATTTTTTTGTTGCTGGAACGTCAAACATCCCAACAACTTTTTCAGTTCGAAAAGATGGTTTGTATTCTGTTTCGACTATATGGTCAAAATGCGGCATTTGTAGCCCTCCGTTGTCAGAAGGTTAAACACCACCTCCTGTTCGGTTTCGTCTTTACATTCTACGGCAATTTCAAATGTGGCGTGAAGTTCTTTTTGATCTGGTAGCGTGTCATCGTCTTCGCCGTCATTATCAAACAGCGCGCCGATCTCGTCCGTCTCAAAGCCGGTGAGGCTGAGGTCGAAGCCCATCTCCTCGAGTTCGCCGAACTCAAGCGCCAGAAGTTCGTTATCCCAGTCCGCCAGTTCGGCAACCTTGTTCACCGAGAGGCGGAAGGCTTTGATCTGCGCTTCGCTCATATCATCGGCGAGGACGACTGGCACTTCGGTGAGGCCCAGCTTCTTGGCGGCTTTCAGGCGGAGGTGTCCATCGACGACGGTGCCGTCGCTCTTGGCGCAGATCGGGACGCGGAAGCCGAACTCTCGGATGGCAGCGGCAACCTTGTCAACGGCGTGATCGTTTTTTCGCGGATTGCGCGCGTAGTCGATGCAACGCTCGATGGGCCAAGTCTCGAATGTCAGTTTCATGCTTTCCCTCATCTCGGCACAGAGCGGGCCGGGCGCGTCAGCATGATGGCTTCCTTCTCCCCAAAAAAAAATCGCCGGCCCGATTAAAGGCCGGCGAAGTCCAGAACCAAACAAAGGGAGGATACGCCTAATGACCTGGGTGAGGAGGGCCATCAGTCAGATCAAGATATGCCATTTCCCGGATGCGGTCAAGCAGCCAGCCAACCGCCGCATCGGGACCGGTATCGGGTATATCACCCCTTACGGGGTGATTTATACCTGCCGATACCGGGTCCACTCGCCTTTGCCACCCGGTATCAGAAACCCCGATACCGGCTAGGTACCGGCTGATACCGCCCCATTTTTCTCCATTAATAACAAAGACTTATACGTCTTATCGACCAGATACCACCCGATACCGGTGTCATCTGTCGGCGCTATAATGCCAGCCTGGAGCAAAAAGCCGATCAGCTTGGTTTGCACAGACGGCTTGGCGCAATTCTTGGCGCTTGCCTGCGACAATCCGCGGCAATCAACATAGAAATTTATGACGTCGTCACGGCTGATGCACGGGCTAGCCTCGAAAAGATTCGCGCCGCCGGAATGCCACCAGCAGGCTCTAAAATCCTGCTTCATGCGAGCCAGCTTGCTGTCCTCTTTCAGCGGCGCCTCCGGCCCATCGGACGGCATCAAAACGGCGCTGGCGACCTTCTCTCCGTCCTCGTCAAACCAGCCGGCAATCTCAACGCGGTCCAGCGACGCGAAAATTGGATCGGCCAGTTCTGCATCCTTTGATTTGCGCTGCACGACTTCGATGACGTCACCCGGCACGACGCTGATCTCGATATCGAGTGCGCCCCTCCATGCGCTCGACCCGCGCGCCCGGTGTTGAGCCTCGGCTGATACTCCAGTGTGGTGCACCAGGATTACGGTGCAGCCAAACTCCTGGATCAGCGCGCCGCAGGCGTCGAGCATTGTTTTGGTATCTTGGGCGCTGTTCTCATCGCCATCAAGGAAGCGGTGCAGCGTGTCCACCACGATAGCGGATGGCGTGACGGACAATGCCCGGATCGCATCGGCTGTTTTTTGATAGCCGGCGGCGGTGTTGAGATCCAGGCCATGGCGTGACAGCCACATATCCAGGCTGCGCACGTCGTGGCGCTGTTTCCAGGCGGCAACGCGGCCGCGCAGGCCGTGGTGTCCTTCGCCGGCCAGATAGATCACCGGGCCGTGGCGAACCTTCCGGCCATGCCACTCGGCGATCGCGCCTTTGCTGGCGATCGACAGCACCATGTCCAGGACCAAAAACGTCTTGCCGCCGCCAGATGGCCCATGGATCATAATGAGCGCATCGCTCTGCACCCACCGCTTGATCAGCCACTTGATCGGCGCGGGTTGTTTCGAAAAGTCGTCAGCAGGGACCAGCCAATCATCGACCGGCGGGAATAGCAGGCCGTGCAAATCCTTGCCGGCCAGATGGTAATCGTTCGCATCTCCCAGATCGGGCGGCATGACGATCCTAGCGCCGTGCTTGGCGGCGGCTTCGTCGGCCTTGTTGCGGCCAACGCCCGATGCGTCATGGTCGGCCACGACCACGATATCCTGCTGCGAGCCGTGGCGCTCGCGTAGCTGGCGGACTACCTCCGGCAAATTGTTGGCGCTATAGGCGATGACGACTGGACGGTTGGCGACCTCCCGGATTGTGGCGGCCGTCGCAAATCCCTCGGCGACAAAAATCGTGCCGCCATCCAGATCGCCGAGTGTCCAGGAACAGCCGCGCGTTACCGCGCCTGGATGGTAACGCTTTTCATCACCGATATATTGCAGGCTGGAAAGGCTTCCATCCTCCGCAAACAGCGGGACGATCAGACGGCCATCGCCGGTCGCGCGGGCACCGTGCGATTGAATGCCTTTGCGCTTGAGGTATGGATGATCGGCACTGGCAGCAATTGCGCCGGCCCAGATGTCGGCAACCGTCTCGGCGGCGACCTCGGCCTTGCGCTTGCGCTCCTCATCGCGACGGGCCTTGGCCTCCGCTTGCCGGGCAATCAGGCGCATCTCTTCGGCTGGCGAAAGCTTGCGGCCAATGTCGGCACGAAACACCACGTCGATCTGATCCCGCCAGCAGCCAAAGCGACCGGCCACTGGCTCGTCGGGAAATGCAACGTACCAGCCAGAATTGTCGCGGCTCCGGCCCCTGGTGCTGAAACGATGCAGGTTTCCGTCGATCACGATATTCGACGGCGGGTTGATCCCAGCCGCAAGCATGGCGTCGGCAAGCTGGATCTCAGGCGGATCGGCGGGGAGGTCGGTCGGAATGCGGATTGGACCGCCAGGAATTTTAGCCATTATCGCGCACCCTATCATCTACAAGCTGACCGTGCCGCTGAGCGTCCAGCAATATCCCGCAGCAGGCCATGACGTGGCCAAGGTGCGAGACACCGCTTTCGGGGTCAAGGTCTTCGACCTCCTGCCATGCCTTGATGTGACGGAGCATGGCATGGATATAGACCGACGCGGCCACCTGCTTTTCCCGCCAGTTCCAGGCTCCATATTTGTCGGCCCCTAGCTGATGCGCGCCGGCAGCAGCTTCCAGGGCGGCAAGCGGGATCAGGCCGATAGACGGCTTCTGGACGCCGTAAATCGTCTTTGGATTATTGTCTGGCAGATCACTCATCGGCCTTTAGCTCCCCTGCCGTTAGGCGCTCGATCTGGTACTGCCGCAGCATTGGTGGGCGCTCGCCCCATCGGTAAATCCCGTGCGGCCAAATCCCGATGGCGTTGGCTAGGTCTTTGATCGATCCAAAATGCTGGATCGCATCGGCGGTGGTCATTTTTTTTCTCCTCATTGCTGATTTTTTTAAACTTAGGTGTTGACGCCCGCGCAGTCAATCCATATATTCAATTCATAGGCAAACGGAATTAACCGACCGCCAACACGGAGAAAAGAACATGCCAAAGTATATCTACATGGAAGCTTGCCCGGCCCTTAGCGGCAAAGCCCGTCAATTTGGCCGCAGGTATCGCAAAATGGCCGTTGTCGAACTGGAGCCCGGCTTCGAGGGCCGGCCCAAGATGATTAGCGAGCGCGCGATTGGCGTCCGCCGCGTCGTGGAGTGCTCAACGGAGCATGTCGGCACGACGCCGCGCAGCGCTGGCGTGCAGACGATGGTGCGCTACCGTGCCATGGTCGCAGCGCTGAACGCCGACAACGCCTAACCAACCGCAAACGAGGAACTGAGACGATGACTGATGCACTGAAAGCCCAACTGATCGCCGCAGGTTACACCGACGCTCAGATCGCGAAGGAGGCAAAATACTTGGAGCGCGCGACGCGCGAGGAAGAACTGATCCGCGCCGACAAGGCGTGGAACTACGGCATCCATCATGCAACTTGCTACTGAGGCGCGCTAGCGCCTCCCCACTCTTTCACACAACCTGGAGGATCTGCCACATGGCAGTCAATGTACAAAACACCGGCTCAACCAGGGACGGCAACGTCAAATTCCTGGTCTACGGCCAAGCCGGAGCCGGCAAAACCAGCCTGATCCCGACGATGCCCAACCCGGTCATTCTTTCCGCCGAGGCTGGCCTATTGTCGATCAGGGACAGCAACCTGCCGTTCGTTGAGATCGACGGCATGGACACGCTGCGGGAGGCATACAAATGGCTGACCGGCAGCGATGAGGCCAAGGCGTTTGATAGCGTGGCGCTCGACAGCGTCAGCGAGATCGCCGAGGTCTGCTTGGCCACTGAAAAAGCGAAAAGCAAAGACCCGCGACAGGCTTACGGGGAGATGCAGACGACCATGGCCGAGGTCGTCCGCTCGTTCCGAGACCTGCCGCGGCATGTTCTATTCACCGCCAAACTGGACAAAACCCAGGATGAAATGGGCCGGATGCTCTATAGCCCATCGATGCCCGGTCAAAAGACCGGCCAAGCGCTGCCGTATTTTTTCGATCTGGTGCTAGCCCAGCGGGTCGAAAAAGATAGCGACGGCAACATCCAGCGGGCTTTGATGTGCCAATCCGACGGGCTGTGGCAGGCCAAGGATCGCAGCGGGAAACTTGACGCATGGGAAGCGCCCGACCTTGGCGCGCTGATTGCCAAGATTGGGGGTGCGTGATGGGCCGTGTTTACGAAACGACAAATGACAGAATTGATCGCGAGGTAAATGCGCTGTTGCAACAGTATTTTGATGTTAACAGCGCTAATCAAGTCATGTTTATCAGCGTTGCGCTGACCGCTGACGGTTTGGCGCGTGGCGTCAATAGGTTCATCACGGAAAACCCTGGCATCACAAAAGTTGCAGCAGGATACGACGAATATGTTGAGTATGTATCCGATAGGGTGGTGCGCACCCTAAACGAAGCAATGGAGATGCTCGAAAATGACTGACCAAATCCATAACCTCGACATAGACACCGCCGCAGCCGAGTGGATCGCAGCCAAAGAAGCCGAGCGCGAAGCGGTCGAGCGTCGCCGAGCGCTGGAGGACCACATGCTTTCGCTGCTGGGCGTGCCGGACACGCTGGATGGTACGGCCAAAACCGAAACCGATGGCGGACACAAAATCAAAGTGGTCGGTCGGATCGGGCGCAAGGTCGATGGTGATCTGGCGCAAGAAATCGCGGCAGAGCATGGCTTGGAGGGCTATTTGGCCAAGCTGTTCCGCTGGAAGCCGGATCTTGACTTAGCCGTCTGGAAAGCAACCGACCCAGAGGTCACAACACCTTTTCTCAAGGCGATCACAAGCAAACCCGGTCGCCCTTCCTTCACCATCGAACAGGAGTAAAACACGATGGCATTTTTCACCAACACAATCAGCTTGGCGGATATTCCGCAAGATGAACAGCGCGGTCCAATGGAGCCGATCCCCGAAGGCGTTTACGACGTCGTAGTGCAAGGCATTGATTTGCGCACGACCAAAGCCGGAACGGGTCAGTATATGGCGACTAGGCTCGACGTCACAGGCCCGACGCATCAAGGCCGAGTGCTCTGGACCAACATAAATTTCGATAACCCCAACCCAACAGCGACGGCCATCGGCCTGCGTCAGCTTGGCGAGCTTATGAAAGCGGTCGGCGTCGATCCGGTTGACGACACCGACCAGTTACTGGGCGGGCGGTTAAAGGCGACGGTCACGATCAAGGATGACGCTCAATATGGTCGGAGAAACGAAGTGAAAAAGTTGAAAAGCGCTGCGCCGGATCGGTCGTCGGCACCGTTGCTGGACAAAGCCGCGCCAGCCGCAAAACCGTCCAGCCCGCCGTGGGCTCGCTAAACAGGGAGCCGGGGCGAGAGCCCCGGCGATAACCATGACAAAAATGCCTGACAGCATCGACCGCGTGGCGATGGCGATTGATGCCTACCACGAAACGCAACCCGATTTGCCACGCGAACACCTTGGGGCGTCAATCCTTGGCCATCACTGCGACCGCTGGATATGGCTATCATTCCGCTGGGCCGTCCGCGAGGAGATACCGGGTCGGGTGCGGCGGCTATTCCGGCGCGGTCACAACGAAGAGGCGCTGATCGTCAAAGACCTGCGCGCCATTGGCGTCAACATCCGCGCAACCGAGTATGACCAGACCCTGATCGACTTTGGCACGCATATCGGCGGGTCGGTCGATGGCATCATCGAAGGCGGCGTCCCAGGCGCGGAGACCGCTAGGCACATTGCCGAGTTCAAGACGCACAACAAAAAATCGTTTGACGATCTGACCCGCAAGGGCGTGCTCGACGCCAAGCCTCAGCACTGGTGCCAGATGCAGCTTTATATGCATGGTGCAGGCATCCAGCGAGCCCTCTATGTGGCCGTCTGCAAGGACGATGACCGCATCTACACCGAGCGGGTTAAGTACGATCAGGAGGCGGCGGAGACCCTATTAGACCGTGGTCGGCGACTGGCTCTGGCCGAGCGTATGCCGGACCCGATCAGCGCCGATCCGACGTGGTATCAGTGCAGATTTTGCCCAGCCCACAGTTTTTGCCATGAGCGCCGGCTGACCCAGGAGGTCAACTGCCGGACCTGCGCACGGTCCACGCCGACCGATGACGGCAAGTGGGCCTGCGCGCGTTGGGACGCCGAGCATGTCGAGGTCGAGCATCAGCGGACTGGCTGCCATGCGCACGTCCTGCACCCTGATCTAGTGCCGTGGGCGATCAAAGACAGCGGCGACCCGAACGAAGCCGTCTACGTCATCGACGGTGTAGACGTTCGCAACGGCGAGGCAGACGCTTTTACATTTTCCAGCCAGGAACTAATCGCCGGCGGCGATGCCTGCGCGCGGCAAGAGGTTGGCGAGATCCGGCGGGCGTTTCCAGGCGCGACGGTGAGGGAGGTGCGCGATGTTACGCGACTACCAGCAGAGGGCGATTGATCAGCTATATGCGTGGTTCTCAGAGCATTCTGAGGGCCACCCATGCCTGGAATTGCCGACCGGCTCCGGCAAGAGCCACATCGTGGCGGCGTTGTGCAAAGACGCGCTGGAAAGCTGGCCCGGAACGCGCGTCTTGATGCTCACGCACGTCAAAGAGTTGATCCGCCAGAACGCCAACAAGATGTTGGAGCACTGGCCAGATGCTCCGCTTGGCATCTATTCGGCTGGGCTCAATCGGCGCGAGTTGGGCCAGCCGATCACGTTCGCCGGCATCCAATCTGTGCGGAATAAAGCCGACGACATTGGTCACATCGATCTGGTGATCGTGGACGAGTGCCACCTGATAAATCACAGACAACAGGGCGGGTATCGCAATCTGATCGACGATCTGACAGCCATCAACCCGGCGCTTCGTGTCGTGGGCCTGACTGCCACGCCATACCGGCTGGGCCATGGTTTGATTACCGACGAGCCGGCGCTATTCTCGGCCCTGATCCAGCCGGCGAGTATGGAAGAACTGATCCACAAAAAATATCTGGCCCCGCTGCGATCAAAACGACCGGATATCCGCATGTCAGTTGAAGGCGTTCGCAAACGCGGTGGTGACTACCGCGAAGATGATCTGGTCAAGGCCCTGGAGAAATTCGACACCGAGGGCGCTGTGCATGAGGCGATGCGTCGGGCCAATCATTGCCGGTCGATTTTGTTTTTCTGTACTGGCGTCGATCATGCCTATCAGGTGCGAGACATCCTGCGCGACCTTGGCATAACCGCAGAAACGGTTGTTGGATCAACGCCAAAGGACGAACGCGACCGGATTTTGACTGCATTCAGATCCGGCGAAATCCGCGCCGTCACCAACGCCAACGTGCTAACAACAGGCTTTGACCACCCGGATCTAGATTGCATCGTGTTTTTGCGCCCGACCCTATCGGTTAGCCTATACGTCCAAATGGCCGGACGCGGAATGCGGGTCAAGAGCCACACCGATCATTGTCTGGTGCTTGATTTTGCCGGCCTAGTGGCCACACACGGGCCGATCACGGCGGTAGATCCTGGGCGCAAAGCCGGCACTGGCGATGCGCCGGTCAAGATTTGCGAGCATTGTGACGAGATCAACCCGTTGGCCGCTCGCGAGTGTATTGGTTGCGGCGAGCCGTTTCCGGCGCCCAAGAAGAAAAGATTTGCGCTGGGCGACCTGGATATTATGAGGTCTGGAGCGCAAACGATGCCGGTCAAGCGCTGGCGTTGGCGCACGCAAGTCAGCCGGACCAGCGGCAACCCAATGCTGGCCGTGACGTATCACAAAGGGATATTCGACCAAGGTGTGACCGAATATCTGACGCTGGGCTACCCAGGCTATGCTGGGCAAAAGGCTGCGGCCACATTGGCCGAGATCGCGCGCAATGCCTGCGTCGATGCTGGGCAGCATATGGACCTGACCGAGATTGCCGGCGCGATGAACGCGGCCAAGCCGCCAGCATCGATCACCTACAAGCGTGATGGCAAATTTAACAGGGTCACAGGCAGATCATGGCAGACAGCGAGCACGTAGAACAGCGACGGCTAGTGCAGTGGTTCCGGCAGACATTTGCCGGCGTCCGCATATTCTCGATCCCAAACGGCGGGCACCGACACTTGAGCGTTGCGGCAAAGCTGAAGGCCGAGGGCGCTACGTCTGGCGTGCCTGATCTTTATGTGCCGAGCTGGCGGCTATGGATCGAGATGAAAAGATCCACCGGCGGCAGGCTGTCGAAAACCCAGATCGACTGGATTGACTACCTGACCACGGTTTGCGGCGATGATGTTGTGGTTGGTTCCGGCTTCGACGATGCGCGCGAAAAAATATCGGAGATTGCGCAGAAAAAAGGTTGACGTTTATCCGAAAAGGTTTACATTAAGGACATGGATTGACAAACAAAGGCCGTCACCCGGCTGAGAGCCATACCGGCTCCGGGGTAGGTAGGCCAAGGGAGGCTCTTATGAGCGCTCATGTTTCTTCTGCTGGCGTTGTCGCCAAGTTCTCCACCATCGCAGGCGGCACCTGGATTGAGGTGCGGGAGACGCCGCTTGGTACGACGCGCGTCTGGCGTTTCGACGACCAAGGCCGCGCTGAATGGGCGGATCTTGCGGAACTGCAAGCCGGTAATGCCCGCTGGTACGGGCACCAGTTTACCGCAAAGGACTTCATCCTTTGCTAACCAACACGCGGGGCTCAGAGCCCCGCTTTTTTTTTGATCTTGCTCTAAAAAAAGGTTGACGTTTGTCCGGGAAGGTTTAAATTAAGGACATGGCAAACGGAATGAGCCGACCGCCACCAACCTGGAGAAAAGAACATGACCCCCAACACTGAAAAGCTCTTCAAAGAACTGGCAGAAGATGCAGGCAACTGGAGCGGAACCCCACTGCTGGACATCACCGCTGCCCAGCGCGGCAACCTAACTGATCTGAAAAAGCTCGGGTTGGTCACAACCTGGAGGGACGAAGGTTGTGACTGGGTGGATTTCACCGACGCAGGGAAGGCTTTGGCCGCGGAAATGGGAGTTCGGTATTTTCAAGATTAGAGGCGCGCTGAAGCCTCACAACCCGCGGAGGCTTCGGCCTCCGCCACCAAGGAGATAGAAGATGGAACGCACACCGATTACAGATGCAGGCGTAGTTGATATTGAGGGCAACGGTTATTTTTCAGTTGTCGCGTCCACCGCAGCCGGTAATAATTTCGTTCTTTGTCATTCATTTGACAGCGAGGGTTCTGCCGAAGCCACCGCTCGCAGGGTTCTCGACGCCGGGTCAATCGACGAGGCGCGCTGGGTTTTTTGGCGCACCACTTACGGTTCAGCGGCGTTTGAGGCCGAAGAGGCAGAGGCTTATATGTACGCATCCGCCATTCGCTCGGGCGCTTGCTCGGAAGATGATCCTTCCATACCGGAGAACATCCGCACATTGCTTTGATCAACCGCGGAGGCTTCGGCCTCCGCCGCCAACTTGGAGAAACGAACATGGCTAAAATTGACACGATAGAAACGCTGACCGATTTTTTCGATAAATTGGATTTATTCGAAAAATACACCGTCAAAGAATTGCTGGAGCACTTCGTGTGCATTGACGGGGTCGTGTACGAGAGAGGAGATTTACACCAGTGCAAGGGCTGCGATGCCTACGCCCCGGTCCAGGTCGATATGGGTCGATTCGACCATTGCCAGGAGTGCGAACATGAAAATGCTCTGTAATATCCTCGAACTGGCGTGGCTCATTGCTGGCCTGTCCGCCTGCCTGATGTTCATCCTATGACCGATACAGATACTTTGATGGCCGTCATCCGGGTGCTGAAGGAACGGCACCCGGAAAAGCGCTCGCCGACTTTGCAGGAGATTGCCGATTACATGGGCATCAGCAAACAGGCCGCGCATCAGCGCACCAAAGTCGCCGAGCGACACGGGCTCATCTCGGTCATACCGCGCAAGCACAGAGGGATCATCTTACTGTGAAAAGGTGGACTGAGGACGAGGTCGAGCATCTCAAACGCATGTGGCTCGCACCGGGCCATACAGCCAGCGCGATTGCGCGGGAGATGCATCGAAGCCGAGAGAGCATAATTCGCAAGGCCCGATATCTGGATCTACCAAAACGGGTCGTAAATGCCGACGCCGTGCGCAAACACAAGGATGCCGTGCGCGAGATCGTTCGCGAGGGGTATGACCGTGGCCGCACTGTTGAAGAGATCGTCTGCAACCTATCTGACGCCGGCCACCAGATGACCAAAAACGCGGTCATCGGCCTAGCCAACCGCATGGGCCTGAAGAATAAAAAAGGACAGAAGTATCTGCCATACGGCACACCCCCGCCAAAGAACACAGAGGCGCAGGTGCGAAGCTGTCAATGGGTCAAGCAAATCGATCCTGGCTACCCGCCAAAAGTCGAATACTGCCACCGGAAAGCCGGTGAAGGCGGTGTCTGGTGCCAGCAGCACCGGGAAATCGTGTACGTCAAACGAGAGGAGATGCCGAAATGGCTGCGAAAACTAGCGTCGGGGTGACGTGGCGACCTGAGCCCAAACCAAAGCGGCGGACCAAGCCTGCGCCGTTTAATCACCGCAAGAAAGTCGGGCCGAAATCCAAATGGAGGAAACGATGAGCCTCGAGACAAGTGCGCGATGGCATGCCCACTGGCTAAAGATCGCCAGGGCGTATGCCGACCGCTCGAAAGACCCAAGCACCAAGGTTGGCTGCATTGCCGTCCGGGACCGAGCCCAGATCGCAGCCGGCTATAACGGCCTGCCTCGCGGTGTCGTCGATCACCCAGACCGATACGCCGATCGTGACACAAAGCTGGCCATGACTGTTCACAGCGAAGGCAACCTTGTCGCTGACGCCGCCAGACGCGGCGTAAGCCTGGACGGCGCAACTGTCTACATCACGCATCCTCCGTGCAGCCATTGCGCAGGCCTGCTGATCCAAGCTGGCGTCGCGAAAATACTGCACCCACCGGTCGAGCGAGAGTTTCTTGCTCGCTGGGATCAAAAAGTCCAGCGGCAAATGTACTTGGAAACGGGCGTGCTCTGCATGGAAATCAGCGAGGAGATCGCATCATCGTGACCGGGATCATCACGACATACTACGGCCTTGAGGCCGACCGAACGGCGGAAATCTATCATTCGCTTGAGGGGTACTCGGTCGTCTGCCGAGAGGGCAGCGATATCATTAGTTGCGTGACCGCGCCAAGCCGCGGAGATGCGGATGCGGTTGCAGAGGAATGGACACGATGCACGAAGAAGTAAAACTAACCGGCTACAGCCGCAGGATCGGCGCACAGCCTGATGAGACGCTTGGCGACCAGATCGCCTACTATGCCCGCGTGAGTAATCCGACATCGGCGGATATGGGCAAAGGCAACGACAAGTTGATTAGCTATCTGATCCGGCACAAGCACTGGAGCCCGTTTGAGATGGTGTCAGCGACCGTGAAGATCACAAGCACGCGTGACATCATCCGTCAGATATTGCGGCATCGCTCGTTCTCGTTCCAGGAGTTTTCTCAGCGGTACAGCGCAACCGAGACCACCGGAGCCGTGCGAGAAACGCGGCTACAGGACCACACCAACCGTCAAAACAGCCTGGAAACTGACGACAAAGCGCTCGACGACTGGTGGGTCGAGAAGCAGCGCGCGGTCATGGGCAGCACTTTCGAGCTTTATGACCAAGCGTTGAAGCGCGGCATCGCCAAAGAACAGGCGCGCGCGATCTTGCCGGAAGGTCTGACGCGCAGCACGATATTTATGTCCGGCTCAATCCGGTCATGGCTTCACTATTGCGAACTGCGCACTGGGCCGGAGACGCAGAAGGAGCACCGCGAGATCGCTGCTGCGTGCGCAGTCCAGATCGCCCGCGTATTTCCCCAGATCGTCGGAGTGTTGCAGCATGACTGACGCGCTATACAACGAGGTTGACCCCTATCCAGCGGCCTGGCTGCGCAACCTGATCGCTGCCGATCACATCCCGCCGGGGCATGTCGATGAGCGCAACATCGCCGATCTAACCGCGAACGATGTGAGTGATCGCGCCCAAGTCCATTTCTTTGCCGGCATCGGAGGATGGAACCATGCCTTGGAATTGGCCGGATGGCCAGCAGCTAGACCTGTTTGGACAGGATCATGCCCCTGCCAGCCCTTCTCAGTCGCCGGGAAAGGACTCGGAACCGACGACGCCCGCCATCTCTGGCCCGAAATGCGCCGCCTCATCGGCGAGTGTCGTCCTCCAATCGTCTTTGGAGAGCAAGTTGCAGGCCGCGCTGGACGTGAATGGCTCGCCGGAGTACGCGCTGACTTGGAAGAACTGGGTTATGCAGTCGGGGCCAGCGATCTGTGCGCTCCGGGCGCGGGCGCACCGCATATCCGTCAGCGTCTCTATTGGGGTGCAATCAGGCTGGCCGACGCCAACCAGCGGGAACGCGGATGGGCCGCAAATGGCCAAGGGCGCCAGCACGACGGGCAGACGACCGGACGGCAGCAAGGCGACGGTTTCGCTCAATCAAGTGGCGCAAGCGGCTGGGCCGATTCAGTCTGGCACGAATGCCTTGACGGAAAAGCCCGCCGGATACCGTCTGAACCCGAACTTTTCCCGCTGGCTGATGGGGTTCCCGGCAGAGTGGGCCAACTGCGCGCCTACGGCAACGCCATCGTCCCGCAAGTCGCGGCGACGTTCATAACAGCTTTCATGGGGGCATGTAATGAATAATAACCGCTTGGAAATCATGGACGGCTTCCGCCAGCGCCTGCAACGAGCCATGGATGTCCGCGGTTATTCGCAGCACGACACCGCCCGCGCGACTACGCTTTCTCGACAGGCGATCACGCAGATGGTTGCCCCGGAGACATGTCATCGGGCTCGCAAGATGGGGCCTAAACTATATCAACTAACGCTGCTGGCTGCCGGACTGCGGGTCGATCCAGGCTGGCTGGCGTTTGGCTATGGCAACCCGCCGGAGGCTAGAGACTGATGCAAATCCGACACGAAACGCTCATGCGGATATATCGGCAGACGCAGGACATCTGCGACAAGAAAGAATTGCTCATATCAGACGTGATGCGCCTGATCGAAAAGGCGATAGAGAGCAACGAACGCGGGTATTCACTGGCCCTAGAAATTCCCCATCAGTGGACGGATCACTCGCTCCACACCATATTTTTGCCGCTGGACGAGGCTGAGTTCAGCGACCGAATTGACGAGGCGTAAATTTACGCTGAACAAACGCTCGATATGCGCCAACGGGATCTCGCCGAGGCTGTGGAGGGCTTGGCGGGGTCCGCTCGGTTAGATCCATTATAGGCCTAAGAAACGCATCAGGCTGCGGCATAGGGATTTTATATGCCGCCTGATTCTTCGGCATATCGAGCGGACTTGCAAAGTCAGGTAATCGGTCGCGCTTACCGTATTTTTCCAAAATTGTCGAAACATATTTTTGAGTCTCCCGAAACGGCGGGATGCCGCCATATTCTCTAACGCGACGGGGGCCGGCATTGTATGCCGCCAGGGCCAATCCGATATCGCCACCAAATGCGTCGATCTGCTGGCGCAAATAGCGAGCGCCTCCCCGCAGGTTATCGACCGGGTCGTATGGATCGACGCCAAGCTCTCTGGCCGTGCTTGGCATTAGCTGGGCCATACCAATAGCGCCCTTGCCAGCGTCCGGTGGATTTTCCCGGAAGCTGCTTTCCCGGCCAATCACTAGTTCGAAAAGGTCTGGGTCAACCCCTTCCATTTCTGCAATTTGGCGGATCAGCGTGCTGTACTTTGACGGCATTACCACTTCTCCCTATCGGCCCAATACGCCGCCGACATTTTTCCCTTGGCGATGTTTTTTGCATGGCGGGCCTTGAAGGACGCCCGCTTTTTCTTCATCGCCTCGCTCTCGCCTTTTTTGGGCGCGCCAGCGGTCTTGGCACCTTGCTCGCCAAAACGGATCGTCTTGATCTTGTCGCCGACCTTGGCCACGACAATGTGGGACTTTTTCGGGTGGCTAGGTGTCCGTTTCGGCTCGTTATAACCGGACACGCCGGCTCGTTTTAGGCGTGCGTCGTCAGGCATCTGGGATATCCATCATCTCAAAATGTGGTGCGTCAATAAACGGGCGGCGACCTTTAGACCGCCTGTCGTCGATGTATGACTGCATAGCGGCCTCCATGGACCCGTACCACGCGCAAATGTCCCCAACGCTCCAAGCCCCGCCCCAGACAATCCTAAGACCTGTTCTTAGGGCAGCGGCCCTAATAGCGGCCGCAATCTCGTCGTAGACAGATAGTTCCCAAGAAACTCGGCCATTAATATAGGCTACCAGATCCACCGCATGGCCGGTCAGATGTTTTGATTTCATGGTCTGGCTGGCACCGACGCGGACCAATTCTTCCTGGCGCTCGATTGACCGGAGCCCCTCAGTAACGCCAAAATCAATGGCCGTCAGAGAGATCGCCTGTTTGACAACGTCGGCAAGCCGTCCATCGACGCCATCCAAACGCGCCAAAGATCGATCAGACAGAGCAAATGTCATTTTTTGAGCGTTCCGGCTATTTTCTCGCCTGATCGACCGATCACATAACCGCCAACGCCGATCATCAGTAGGTTCCAAAGCTCGTCCGGAAGCGGGATGCTAAGAGCCACTTGCTGCCCAAGCGCGTAGTTGATTATCACCGTCGCAATTGGCGCGAGCAAATAATTCCAGCCGACGATAGCCGTGATCGTTAGCATCAGGATCGGACGCCACGTCGCTGTGATCGTATGCTCCGATTTGGCCTCGGCCATAACGACCTGCGCCGCTGCCTGCTCGATGGCGTGGCTGTTGGTCACGAGCGCCATGTTCAATTCGCGCTCGATCTCGGCCCGTTTGTTCTGGTCTTCCGGCAAGATCCGACCTAGGACGTCTCCGACAAGTGGAGCCAGAATAGGTAGCAATGCGCCAATCATGCGCAGACCTTTCGCTTAATATGCTCGATGTCTTTCAGGATACTGGCAATCTCGCGAGCCCTAGCTTCCATCTTTTCGGGCGATAGCATGGATGACAACACCTGCACGCGCTGCCCCATGACCTCTTGCTGCGTCTGGGCGCGGTCGGTGGTGGCGTCCAGCTTGCGCAGCCGCTGCTCTACATCTGCCAACGTCTCGATGACGGCTTGCAGCTTAGTTTTGACGATTACGGCGGCAGACACGACTGACACGAGCATGCCGCCCAAAGTCAGCAGCAACTTGAAGTCTACATCCATTTGCGTCTAGCCCATTCCACGATGCGGATTGATGTCCATATGATGGAAAGGCCAGCGGCGACGGCAGGCAATATCTCCACCAGACTGCCGATCACAACAGCCATGGAGAGCAGGTCGCCTGCGCTTTTTGCCGCTTCGTCGTTCATCAGATGCGCGATGGCCAGATGTCGTAGCCATTCATCGAGGCAACAACAGTCCCCGAGGTGTAATCCCCGGTGGCCACACCGACCCGGTAATAGTTCAGGATCGGGTCATAACCGACCTCTTCCGAGGGCGCGGTCCAGGTGTCCACGTCGCGCCAAGTCGAGCCATCCTCGGAACGCTGAACGGTGACAGTGGCCGAGAACGTGCCGCTGATGGAAAGGTTGAAGCTGCCAACCACCTGGATCGCGGGCGACCAAGTGTTCTGTGCAGCAGCGGATACTGAAGTTCTTGGCATGGTCGCCTCCTTAGAACCGATATGAGAAGTTGAAGTAGACTTCTTGATTGGAAGTCGATGCAATGTTCATGCGGAACTCGGCTCGATCCGCAGCAGTCCCTGCATAGACCGCTCCGGGAGACTGCGCCGATCCGCTCCGACGCGCAGCCGTCCCAGCCAATTCTCCGATCAACGCAAGATCGTCAGGGATGGGAAGCGACAATGCCCAGACCGTGTCACCGGTTGCTGTCGCATCAACATCCACGCGCCCGGAAACCTGCACAACATTCCCGATCTGAACCCATGTGCATTCATAGGCCGTCACCGCATCGCAGTTGGTTATCCCAGTCGCCACTGGTGTGTATGTTCCGCTGTCGATGTTGCCACCACTGCCGGGAACAAAGCTGATGGAATTGAAAACTGGATTGCGCCCGAAAACGCCACCTTGTTGCCTGATCGTCATTTGCCTACCTCTCCACATTTTTCGCGCAAGCGCAGGATTTCAGAATAAGCCCACTGGCAGGCTTCACCAATGGGCGTCGAGACATTGCTCGTCGTGCTGTTGGGGGTGGTCGCCTTGAGCGTGTTCATATGATTTTCCATCAGACCACAATCCTCAATTCGCCAGTTGCGGTCTTGTAGATTTGCCCAGCAACCAACCCGCCTGTGAGTGCCGCAGCGTTGTCAGCGTAGGTCGAAAGGTGTTTGGCTTCAAGCGTTCCCGACGCACGGGCGGCGAAAGCGTTGGATGGCGTCCCAGAATTACCGCGCCCAACCTGAAACAGCACATCATCCGACTGACCTGTGGTATATTCCGAGAACTTGCCGACCGCCGCGCCATGGTCATCCGCGATGGTGTGACCGCGTCCAGCAGCGAAGCCGTATGGTGCGTTCAGAGCGTTCTGGAAGCCAAAGCCTGCCCCATAATCACAACTGCTGTTGGTTGACAGTTCGCGACCGTAGAGGATCGTGTAGTTCGATAGGTTGTCGGTCCAGACGTTGTAGCCTCCGCAGAAGGTATAGTTGCCATCGGGATAGCAGGCATAGCCCCAAGCCAGCGATCCGGTCGCGGCCACTCCACTGATGGCCGCGCCGTAGGTCACCACGACGTTGTCCGTTCCAGGAGGCGGCGCAACGGTGAATGTGATCGTCTGGCCAGAAACCGTATAGTCTGCGGGATCGGCCTGCGCCACGCCGTCAACCGTGACCGACGCGATGGTCGCGCCGCGATAGACCAGCGTGAAAGCCAGCGTTGATCCATCGCCAGAGAAAGTGTCTGTCAGGCTTACACCACCAGACCGGCTCTGCCAGTTCATCAGCGTGTCAAACGAAGCAATCACCGTGCCATCGGAAACAGAGGCGTTGCCGTTGCCACGGTTCCAGAACAGGCCGTCGTTGTCCTCGTTGTTGAACCGCTCGTTGTTCAGGATCGCAGGGCCGATATTGTCATACCCGCCAGCCCAAAGGCTGTCGCCAAGCCAGTGGGTGTAATCACCTGAGCCAGTTTCCTGATAAGTGGTGCGCAGCGCCCGCGTCGAGAGATAGCGCCACTGGCCATTGCTTTTGTTCGAGAAGTGCCGCAACGCAGCAGAAATCTGATAGCGGTCGTGCAGCGGCGACATGCCCATGATAAAGAACGGCGTCCATTCATCGACCCACGTCTCGGCCTTGAATTGAGAATCAAGTGTCTCAATGTTTGATAGATACCAAGCAAAGGTTTGAGTGAAGTCCTCTTCACCTTGCGCCCAGATCAGCGCGTCGATGGTGTTCTTGCTGATCGAGGTGAACGGGGTCGTGCTAAGTGCATTTTGGATTTTGGTTTTAAGCGCAGCATAGCGCGTCGAAGAAGTGCCACTGCCGACCCATTCAGTGATTGATTTACCACCCACTGCATCGAAAACAATGTAGACCTCACGCCCGGTTTTTTCCGCAAGATAGTGCGCCGCGCCAAGGGAAAAGTTGTTGTTTCCGCTGTTTCCATCTGGTGTGCTGCGGGTCCAAGGCAAAGCGGTGTATTGACCACCAGACACCCAAGCCCCGGTCACTGCATCCCAAGTCTTTACCAACGAATTGGACGGGTTCGGACCACCGTTATTGATGCCCTCGGCATTCGACTGCCCAGCAATGGCAATCAGGATCGGATCAGTCCCGATGTAATCGTCAGCGCGCTCAATCAGATCATCCAGCGCATCCGCGACAGTTCCTGCACCATACCCGACAAGCGTTGCCCCAGTTGGCAATGCAAGATCACTACGCAAGTCACCAACAGATGTCGCATTCGCCACTGTGAACACCAAAACGCTATTTTTGTCGCGCACCGTCAGCGAAAAATCTTCCTGCGATGTATAGACCCGCGCAGGCGAGCCATTCCGCACGATGTAGCCATTCGAGGTCCGCAGCGGCTGCGCCGCAGGGATCGTCAGGGCATCGTCAAAGTAGACGGTCAGCGGGCTTGTCTCAGGGTTCAGGTTTGCGGTGCCCACATAAACGAAGCCATTGTCGAGCGGCGAACCATCCCGATCAAAGAACTGCTGAAAGGGCGACGTGATTTGCAGGCTCATCTTCTAATTCCCACTCGATATTTTGATTGCGGGCGTCATTGCTTTTTCTCAGGCCTGTCTTCGACCGATGCTTTTGCTCGCATGGTTGCCGTAACACGCTTGATGAGTTCGGCCTCTTCCGGGCTCCCAACAGCAACCTGCGGGATCTTCATCAATAGATTTCGGACAGCCGTGCTCTCATACGCCCTGGCCAAGCCGCCCATGGTTATCCCAGAAACCATGGCCGAACCAACCCCGCCGAATAGATCGGTTAAGAAAGCTGCCCCAACAACCGGAACGGCCTGCAAACCAGTCGGCGGCGACACCGCGGCTTCTCCCGCGCGGGCTGTCATTTTCAAAGTCCGTAGCAAGCCTTCAATAGCTTGCAGTTCAGGGCCGGAGAACAATACGCCAATGGGCTTGCCCAATTTCTCGATATTGTTTTTCAGCCGATCAGGGCTGAGGTTCTCAAAATTACCGCCGGAGTTGAATAATGCTCTTTGCAGGACACCCATCTTTGCAATGCTCTTGCCGTCAGATGACAAGTTTCTGTAGAGCGTCTGCACGTCGCTTGGTTTGGAACTAAACAAAAGCGACTGTACGAGCTCAGGTGTTATCTTACCCTTTTCCAGGGCGCTTTTGAGCGACTTGTTCTCCAGTTCGCCAAGCATCTTACGAAGCTGTTTATTAGCGATGTTCCATTTATCATAATCGCGGCGTTGGCCAACGGCCCTGACAAAATCTCCCATATCCTCTCGAAGCGGCGCGTAAATGCTTGACAATACTTTTTCGCCAAAGTTTCTGACGCTTGCTAGATTTGGATCTTTGAACTGTTCACCGATCCATTTTCTCAATTCTTCGATTTCATCAAGTGAGCGACCCCGCGCCACTGTCTGAACAGTACCATCCGGCAATTCTATATCTCGAAGGTTGAGAAGGTCTGTCCGCCATTCTTGCAAGACATTTGCCACTGCATCCCTTTGTCCGCTAGGGGAAAGTCTTTCAATGTTAGCAATTTGCTCGTCTATTTTCGCAATTGTTCTGGATATATCAACCGTTCCCTGACCGGACAAACGACTGATAACTTCATCTTTCATATCGTTGTATTTGTTTATTCTTTCCAAGCGACGACCCAAAAGATCCTCAGAAATGCGGGAAATTATATCGTCGCCGACAAATGACGTGTCCTGGACCCCATAGCGCCGGAGAAGATCTCGGGCCGCCTCGACCCGTTCTCGCTGTTGTGCCGCTCGGACTGGGCCAGTCCCAACCACTGGGATCATCTCACCAGTACGTTGAGCCCAGCGCCCAAAGAATGTCTCTGGCCGAGCCACGTCAGTTGTTAACACTCGGACGCCTGCCTCTTCGGCCTCACGAACGGCTTGTGGAATATCAGCGGGACGCGCCCTAGTTTCTATGCCTGCACCACGCCCTCCGACAATGCCGCCGGCTAAACCAGCGGCAAGCTGGGCTCCAGGGCCACCACCTAATTCAGCAGCCGTTTGCGCAGCCCCGCCGGCAGCAGCACCACCAGCCATCTGCGCTCCTGGCTGCGCCGCCAACTGAGCGGCCAGGGTTGTTGCAGCCTGCGTGATCGGAGGCGTAGCCATCCTTGCGAGTGCCGCTTGCCCTCCAGCGCCCGTCAAACCTTCGCTTACGGCGCCCACAATGCGCTCAACGGCTGTCTCTGGCTCTGGAACGCCAATTTCTGTCAGTGCCTGCTTAACCTGATCGCGCAATGGCTTTATATTAGTGCCGATGGTCCAGTTCATAATCGCAGCAATGGGATCGTATGCGACCCCTAGCGTTCCCGCCGCACCTTGCGCGGCTTCGCGAGCGGTAAGACCAAGTTGTCGTCCGATACCGTCAAACGCCCCAGCGTAGTCGGTCGCCTGTGCCGGTGGCGTCTGTTGCGTCACAGGCAACGGCTGCTGAACCGCATCAGGAGTCTGCGGAGTGACCGGCAGCGGTGTTGGTGTCGGAGCAGGTGCAGCAGCAGGAGCCGGTCCTGCAACGGTGCCGCCGAACTGTCGTGCGAGTGCTTCGTAGTCGGTTGCCATCAGGGGGCTCCTGCTGCTTTCTTGAAAGCGTCAGCCGCCTGCTGATTCGGGAACGTAAACACCTGGCCGTTGGGAGCCGTTACCGACACAGGTGCGCCAGAATTTGCCGGTGCTGACGCTGGTGCTGACGCTGGTGCTGACGCTGGTGCTGACGCTGGTGCAGAGGTTGGTGCAGAGGTTGGCGTTGCAGTAACAGCACGAGTTCCGAACACGTTTACAGGGTTCAGGTCATAGTTTTTGATGATTGCCTCATAGCTATTACGAACAGGGCCTTCCTGATCCTGCGCCGCTTTGAGGTATAGTCCTGCAAGGCGCTGGAAGTCGGCGCGCTGATCTGCGCTGAGGAACTGACCGTTCTCAACCTTTGTTGCGATTGCTTTGAGACGCGCCAACATGCCACCAGCATTTGCAGCCGTCGCAAATTCCGTCTCACGCACCACAGAACCGGGATCGAGCATCTTCATGAACGAAGTCACAAGTGCGATGTCACCGGCGCCGCTGTTGTCTGCCGCCGATGTCTGGATGATCTGGAAATTGCGCTCTGCGGCAGCGAGATCCTCAATACGCTTGGTGTATTCGCCACGAAGGCGAGCCTCCTCAGCGATCTTCTGCTGAAGCGTCAGACTCCCACCAGACTTTGCCTGATTCTCTTCAATGAGCATGGCCGTGGTGAGAACGGATGACGGTAGAAGACCAGACCGAACGTCTTGAGCGAGTTTCCCAAGTGGGGAAGCCCCTTCAAGCGTAGGCTCGCCAAAGTCAAAGTCGCCGGTCAGTAAAAAACGCTGTCCTTTCTTGGAATTGATGTCGACCCCGGCTATCCTTAATTGCTCCAAACGAGTCCGTGTTTCAGCGGTCATTCCCTGCTGCTGAGGATAAAACTGCTCAAAGAACGCCTTAAATTCCTCTCCACCCATGCCATTAACCAATGTCATGCCAACTGACGCCCTCGCCGCATTTAGTCCACCGGGCTTGTCAAGCATGAGGCGAATTGACTGCGCACTATCAGCCGCACGGTTATCACCAGCGTTTCTGTAGGCGTCAATGCGCTCGCCGAGCATCTGTTTGGCCAGATTGATATCGTCTACGGCAAGTACATTAAAGAGTTGCTGACCAAACCTTAGTTCGTTCGCAGACCGCTCCGCGCCGAATGTCTTTTGCATCGCGCCGATCTGCTGACCGAATGCCGGGTTTGCTGCCAACGCGCTCATGTAATCGCCAGAGGTTGCGTTGTTCCCAAGGCGCGCCAGGTTCTGCAAAGCGTCCATGCCGCTTTGGCGTTCCTGCGCCACACGTTGTCGCTCCTGACGTTCCTCGTCAAACCGGCGCAGCGCCTCAACGTCGCCATAACCCCCGCGGAACGCCGCAATCGATTTAGCAAATGGATCGCCAATATCAATAAAGTAATCTGATGCAGGCATAGCGATCTCCCTCCTAGAACCCAAGTACGCCAAGTGATTGGCTGGCAGGAATGCCGCTTCTCAACGCATCATATCCGCCGGATAAATATCCGCCCCATCCACCAGCCGGTTGTGCAGGAAGTTCTGTTCCGCCACGGCCGCCAGTCAGACCTCCCAACACACGATTCAAGCCCTGGCCGATGCCTTGTATGCCCTCTGCGTTGTACGCCCCAGCGGCGGTAATGCCCCCAGCCGTTGCCGTTCCCGCGCCGATCAGAGCGTTTGCGATCCGCGTCGCTTCGTTCTCGCGCGCCTGACCTATCGCCGCCGTTGTCTGTCGGCCAATATCCGCCAGTCCGCCCAAGCGGCCATACTGTTGCTGCAAAAGCTGGGACAATACCTGCGGTCTGTACTGCGCCAGTGCGCCCTGGACGTTGCCGCCGCGCACTCCGCCAGTCGCCGCCGCACGCTGTAGAATGCTCTCCTCGCCCTGACGGACCAGCGCCTGAAACTCAGGACCAGCCTGGACGCCTGAGATATATGCCTGTTGCGCCTGCGGGCCAGATAGCCCAGATGCCGCCATCATCTGTTGCAGCGCCGGATCACCAACATCAGCATATGGCTGGAGCAGAGCAGCAATGTCCGCATAAGCGCCGCGCGCCTCTTCAGCGGCCTGCCGATAAGCCGCGGCTTCCGTTTGAGATGCACTTTTGGCGGCTTTCGCTTGCTTGTTGCTGGAAATAAGTGAAGTTCCAGCGCTGACAGCTGCTGAGCCAATTACTCCTACAACCGGATTAGGCATTGCAAAACTCCGATATATATTCGTTCAAATCTTCGCCATATAGGCTCAAAACGGTCGGCGCTATGGTCTGCGCCACGTCTCTGCCGTGGCAAAGATGAACGACAAACGCGATCAAATCATAATAGCCCGCACGCCACATATATGTCTTGGCGTCCGCATTTCCTGCTCGCTCTATAGCGTCAGATGCCTGCCATTTCAGGATCTGCGTAGCCAAAACTGGTATCAATAAAGCGGATCTCGATGCAAAAAACGGGTTCGCCGGCATCTCAACCAATGTCGCCCAGATGACCCGATCAAGATCGTCCCGGTCGATCCTGTCGCCATCGGCGACGTCGTCGAAAAGCTGGATGCACGCCCATATGTCCAACAGCCATTGCGCTGCTTCCTGCGGCAGCGATAGCGTCGTCAAAAAATGATCTTTTAATGCCGAGGCGTGCAAGTGCTGCCCTCTTTTAAGATCGGGCTGCTGGCTGCCTACATTCTCAGCCCCAGCATTATGCCTAATTTCTTCCGGTCTGTCCACTATACTGTCTCCCGCCCGGATGCCCGTATGGTGAGAGTTGCGGCAGCGCTCGCAATCGTCGAGATGTAGTCGCCAACCTTGAGGACGTGGCCCACAAGTTCTGGGCAGGTGTAGCTTTCGCCAACGTCGAGGCTTCGGGCGTTGACTATCAAATTGGCTGCCGACACCGCGCCCAGATTTGTCACCACATTGATTGAGATCGTAGCCGTAGCCGCGCCCGTATTCGTGACCGTCATTTTGTCTATGACAGCGTCAACATCGGTCGCAGTATATTGGATTGTCTGCGTAGCCTCGGCCTGCTTTGGCTCGATCAAGACCGCCAGGGTTGTCGTCATTGCTGTACCTGCGTCACGTTAAGTGTACATGCCGGCGATGCCGGCGCAAACGCCGTTGCCGCCACGGCTTCGAGCGTTACGTTCACGTCGCTAGACGCCCACATAAGTTCAATGTAGTCGCCGTTTTGCAGTGAGAAGAAATCACTGCGACCCACCGGCATATAGCCATTGTTGATGTCGGTCGTGACGATGAACGATGAATTCGGGTGGTCTGTTCCGTTCTTGCGATACCAAAACCACACATTTTTGGCCGATGCGCTGCTAGATGCAAGCTGGAAGCTGGGAGAAAAATCGTATAGGCCGCTCAATTCCACGACGATCCGCGATGGATATGTCCCATCAATCGATATGCCGCTTGACACAGATGTAGCATCGAATTCAATCGGGTATGCTGTATTGGCTGCGGCTGGCGTCTGGTTGACCGTTACTTCGAACTGGCCGTATCGTTTTTGCTGTTCGACGGTCGGCCTGACAAAAAGCTCTCCCACCGTCGCACTAACCTGCAACACAGCCGCCAGAGGCACCACGTTGTCGGGTGCCGTTGGCTTGACATTTGTGAACGCCCCAGCCGTTGTCGGAGAGGCATATAATACGTCGCCTTGCGCCCACGTCTCGCTGACTGCCGATCCGGTCGTGTCTATCCCGCGAACGTGACCCCAGGTCGTGCAGTATCCGATCTGACCAGTGTCTGGCAGGTCGTGCGTCATCACTCCAAGGATATAGAGCGTTGGCTGAGACCCGTCCGCAAGATACGGCGTCACCAAGAGTTGATTGCCCGGCCCAACCCCGGCAAATCCGACAACGCTGCCGTTCGGGATTGTCACGCCGGTCGTGTTCTGCACGCGCGCGTATGTTTCCAGCCCAACCTGCTGGACCACATCGTAGTCCATGCCGATGTCGAGCGTCTGATCGCTGTCGTTCCACGCCAGACGCCGCGTCTTAGACGCGCCAGATTGCAGTCGCCGGAAGTCGAGATAGTCTAATGTTGACGCGCTCGGCTGATAGGACGTTGCAGCATCGAACGCTGCGCTGGCGGACAATGAATTGGCCTCTACCAGGATCGTTAGCGCCGCAACATCGGATGGCGTCAATTGGCCAGAAACAATGAACAAGCGCTCTAACGCCTTGATTAGTTCAGGATCGCGCCCAGCTATCGACGCGATCTGGTTCCTGGTAGGTGTGATCGGGTCTGCCATTATCGGGCCAGCGCCTCAATTCGCGCCTCTAGCGCAGCAATGGCGATAGGGGCGTCTGACGTGCCTCTGAAGCGCTGCATGCGCCTTGTCCGCATCCACCCTTGCTGAAGCCAAACCAAGCGCTTGTCGCGCGCCCCGGAGCCTCCTGCGCGGATCGGCTTTTCAACGCTCCAGGTTTGTCCGTCCAGGCTGTATTGGGTCCAGATCGTCGGGTCAACACCGAATGCCGTCGCCCCGGTTAGGCCAACTAGTTCCAGTTCGTGAAAGATCGCGCCGGCATTTTGGTTGTAGACAATCGTTGTGCCAAAATCCCAGCCGATAGTATCGCCCCAGTGCGTGTTCACGTTGTTGTGATCCAGGAAGCCAAACTGCGATGTCGATGGATGCCCGACATTCCACCGATCATATGCCCAGACCATGGATTGAGCGTTCCAGATGCCGTCTCCGACCAGGGTGGATGCCAGAGAAAACCAGACGGGTACCGACATAACCCGGCTCGCGGAGCCATCAAAAACAAGCGTATGACGCGCCAGATGGATCACAAGCTGATCGTGGAAAAGGTATATCCGCTCTTCCAAGTATGCGTTGGACAGTTCGGCCTCGGTGTATCCAGACAGGATTTCCTCTATCTCGCGCGATGCGATCTTCTGGGCAGTGCCGTTGACACCAAGCCAGACAGATGGCGCTTCATTGCGACCACCGCCAACGAACGCAATTGCGTCCATAAACTGGCAGCAGGCGTGCGTGCCAACGCATCCCTTTTGTATCTGAGCGCCAGGGACGCGCTGGAACGGAAATCCGGTCGTGCCGACGTTGTCAAACACCTCGATGGTGTTGCGATTAAGCGCGTAAACTTCGTTTCGCAGTTTGACCAGCGCCTCAATGGGATCTGGATCAGCTTCAGCCGACCCATATTTAAGCGGGTTGACTGCAAACGGATCGTCCAATTCCGTTATGACCAGGAACTCTCCATCGGTCGTCATATAGTAGCCATCGACCCAGACGACATCCAGGACTGTCCCCAGGTCCGGGTCCGTCACTCGCGCCAGTGTCGTTCCGTCATATAGATACAGCCGACCGCTAGACGCGATTGCCAGATAATCGAAACCGTAATCGAACGTGACCCTGCCCCCGGAACCAACTTCGCCTATGATCGTGACGATATTGTCTTGGCTGATAGAGACCAGTTTCGTTCCCATGACCCGGTACAGCGTACCGTTCCAGTTGATCCCACCCCGATCCGTTCCTGGGCCTGTCCCCAATTCGACAATCCCGTCGCCTGGGCGCAAATAGCCTTGGCTTATGCCGTTCTGCTTGGGGACCGGCACCAGATTGCGAGGATATGACGTGCGGAAATCTGGAGACCCGTCCGCATAGATACCGTTCAGGATCGGGATCTGCATGGTCTAGCCCACACGATACCAGGAGACATTAACCGCGTCGTAGCGCATTGTGAAAAAATCATTGGCCGCCAATGTCGTCGGGGCGCCTGTGACGGTCGTGCCGCCAGCCGATACCGTCAACGTGGTAACCGCCTGCGTGCAGTTTACGCTGACCTCTGCCCTGTCGCCAGGGGCAGTCGGCAACACAATGGTGCCGGCTGCGAACCCAGCCGTCGGCGTCAATAACAGCCAAGTGTTGCCAGCCGAAACAGTCACAGAGAAGCCTGTAGACGACGGAGACGCATATTGCGTAGTCAATGTGCCTGGGATCGACAGATTGCTCTGCATGTACGTCTGGAGCGTGCTTATGGACGCCTTGCGGGCGTCCCCTGAGTTCTGCACATAAACGGGAAGCTGGTCTCCAGGAGACAGCGTATCGACCGATGACAGTTGGTTGATCGTGGCCATGATTTACTCCAGTTCTAGGACGCCATCAGGCCCAGCCTGAAGCGGATCTTGCGGCGGGACAAGGAATGGATCGTTGTAATAGCGCCAGCCTTTGTTGCCTGCGCCAGACGGGATCGTCCCGTCGCCAAGTTGTTGTTCAACTATCTGGGCCGATGTCATCAAAAGCTGTTTGTACGCCATCGTGGCCGCGGCTTTGGTCTCCGGCGCGATTGCCCGACCGTAACCTGGGCCAAGCCTGATCGCCAAGTTCAGCGCCATAGCCTCGATGGCCATGTCGGTAACGCCGCTTTCTTGATCTAGGTCGCTAGATCCCGGCGATGACGGCAGCGCATAGCCAATGCGGATGCCTTTGCCGTTCCAGGTCGCCATCATGTTGTCGAGCCGGCGAAGCGCGCTATTAAGCTGTTGCGGCTGCAAGTCGAAGACGTAGCCGGCTAGGCCGATTTCGTCGAACGCCTGCTCGATGATGTTCCGCTTCGTCCAGCCCATAGTCTATTCCTCAGTTTTTTTGCGACGCGACCGCTTCGGAGCCGGCGCGGGCTCAGGACCGTTCTTGGCCTCATCGGTCGTCAATGCCCAGCCATCGGCCAGATGTTTTTCGACATCCGCCTCGTTTACGACAACATAGTCGTAAAACCCGCCATGCAGAGCATGATGGCCAGGGTGTTTGTACA
>Ga0208644_1000577_pt1 | contig 32131 bp, 43 predicted proteins | sample VirMetDEL_Nov_18_FD_184517 | JGI IMG/M metagenome (GOLD analysis project Ga0208644, IMG submission 184517) | Aqueous microbial communities from the Delaware River and Bay under freshwater to marine salinity gradient to study organic matter... | ecosystem: Environmental > Aquatic > Marine >...
CGCGGAGTTTGTGGAGACGCTCTGGGTGTTCTAGGTGTATTTGAATTTGAATTATTATTATTACTATTTGGCATATTCTAATATATACATTTTTTTTTATTTTTTAATTAAATATATTTTATTTTTTACATATGGTATTCACAATTCACATGTAAAAAATATTTGTATTGTTTTGTGATTTCACTTTTGAAAAAACGCGTAAATCATCTATTAATTCAACATTCGTCGTTGGCAATGAGTGCCTCTATCCATTTATATAATTATTTATTTCTTGTATGACTTGGGGGTCACTTGTTATGTCCTGACCTTTTTTTATCACTTTTAATAGTTCGATTTGTTTTATATTTTCATAGGCTTCTTTGAAATCTGTATTAGTTTGTAATTTTTTCCAAATAAATAATTTCAAAGGGTAATTGAGTTCCCTGTTTCTTGTTCCTTCCCTTGTAGTTGTACGAGTTCTCATGTTTATTTAGAATTGTTGTATGTCTTTATATATTCAACAAGTTTAGTTATGCTTCTATTTTTTTCCATCTTTTTTAATTGAAAATCACTAAATATTTCTTGCATTCTACTTCTCCCTAAAATTTTAACCGCGTTTATATGATTCTTTATTATTGATTCATAATTGTTAAGCTTCTTTTTAATACGATTTCTGTATGTTACCGCTGATTTTGAAGTTGAGTTATTTGTTTTAAATGCATTTATCTCTTTTTTTAAATTATTGTAATTTTTTTCGTAAATAAAAACTTGATTCGCAATTCTTTGAATTATGTCATTTATCTTTCTAACTCTTTCGGCTCTCTGTAGTGGTGTCATATATATTTATATATATTTTCTTCGTGTATAGTAGATGATACAAGTAAAACTCATTAAAAGTCCAAATCCCACAAAGAAATACAGAGTGCTATTTGAAGATGGTGGTCATGTTGATTTTGGTGGTAAGGGATATAGTGATTTTACTTTACACAAAAATCCTTTGCGTATGCGTTCATACATGATACGACACGGAGCGTCTCCTTACATTTCAGAAAGTTTGTTGAAAGAAAAAAATCCCCAAAAAGTTTTGAAAGGATTATTGAATGTTTCCAATTCACACCTTGAAAATTGGAAACGTTCAGGAATAAAAACTGCTGGTTTTTGGTCGAGGTGGCTATTGTGGAGTGTTCCATCCATGAATGGAGCAAAAAAAATAATGACCAAGAAGTTTGGTATTAAATTTCATTAGAAAGTTCTCTCAAATTTTGAATTCTATTATTTATATTATTTCTATATATTTCTCTAAAATTATTTTCCATTTGAAGATAAGAACGACATAAATCTTTAAAGAATTTTGTAAAACCCTTTTCTTTCAAGATATTATTTTCATCGAGATATACTTTCAATACATTAGGTGTGTATTCTGATAATTCTATTCCGTATCTTTCACAGTAATGACGAACCGTTATATTCTGTATAGTTTTAGATGCCCTTTGGAAGGGTAAATGTGCTTCCTTTTCACTTAATAAATAAGTCATTTGATGACTTAAAAAATCATAATCTAATTCAGCCGCTCTATCATAAAATTCCATTTCGAAATATACACTTGATATATTTGGTAAGATAGTATTAGTATCGCTATAATCAAAAAGTGTCGAATGACCCTCTTTTACTTTGTATGCTTTTCTCAAATTATTGCATATTTCCAAATAGTCGCCTTCTGGTATGATATTAGAGTGTCTATCAATGATTTCCATCACATTTTTGAGTTCATTCATCCTCCTAATCTAATGTATAGTTTTAAAAAAAGTTTTCAGTTTTATACATTTTTGTTTCAAAATCATTATTTCTTCCAACGACTGACACCATTTCCCCCCCATAGAGTTCTTGACACCCAACTTGTGTATCCATACAATCTCTGTTATTATGTGATAATGGTACTGGGAATAGGTTGTGAGCATCTGAAAGAGTTGTATAATAATTGTATTGGTCTCTTCGACCATATACTTCTTTACCAAACAATGGAAGAGTTTCATTTGTGGTTGGATCTATTAATAAACCCATTTGTTGTGTGGCTCCAGGTTTATAATATTTCAAGGGTGGTCCTCTAAACTCTGGGTTAAGGCGTGTATCGGGACGATCTTGTCCATTTTTTTGTGGTTGTGGTGGTGGAACAGGATTGATTATTTGCACTGGCTGTGGCTGTGGCTGTGTGTTCTGTTGTGTCCCTGTATAAACAACAACAAAGGTGAGAATAGCAAAAACTAAAATAAGTACCAATATGGATTCCTGTCTCTTCATTTACTATATGTTTATATTTTATATTTAAAGAGTTTGAATGAACTTTAAGTATGGTACGTATTTTAAGTATAGATATAGGTTATCATAATTTGGCTTTAGTCGTAGCGAATTGTTATGATACAAATATTTGTGTAGAATACGTTGAGAAAGTTTCTCTCGAGGAATATAAATATATATATTCAAATGATATAGTTGATTTAGTTCCATTAATGATAGACGATAGAAAAAACATATTTGAGAGTGTCGACCAAATTATTATTGAGAGACAACCACCGGGTGGATTTACAAATATTGAAGTTCTCATACATTATATGTTTAAACACAAAACTTCTCTTATTTCACCAAATGCTATGCACTCTTATTTTGGATTTGATAATTTGAACTATGAACAGAGAAAAGAAAGAACTGAAAAGATTGCACAAAGATATTTAGAAGACAATGAATATTATATGAACCTTGATAGAAAACATGATATAGCGGATGCTGTGTGTATGTTAATTTATCAAAATTATATAAACTCCATGAAATATAAGAAGAAGAAATTAGAAGAAAATTTAGTTTTTGAGGAATTCGCTTGGGTTAAGCCTACCTAACCTATATTGTGTAAGCATCCACAAAAGAAAGAATATAATTTTTAGTAATAATTTAGAATCCGTCTCGTCTATTTTATAGATTGGTTTGATAACCCTGCCTATAAAAGTTTCATCTTTGGATTTCCCAGTTATTTTTGTTTCGAGTTGCGTCAAAATACAAGTATCATCATTTGTCATCCAGTGGAAAAATAATATGACAATTATAATTGAATATACTCTGAGTATTCTCGGTGGTGCAATAATTGGTGTTATTATTCCCGTGAACAGAATAATTAGATGTATCAAGAAAATAATGTTCATCTAAAATAAATGGAGAAAATAGATAAAGCCATCGCCAAACGCGTTAAATTATGGTATCCACAACAAGAAAAGATATTGAAGACTTGGGGTGAGGCGAGTGCGTGCTATAGATATATGAATTACAGAGCGTTCAATAAGTTTAAAAAACTTTCTATGCGTTTTACATTACCCGTTATTGTTCTTTCTACTATAACAGGTACAGCCAACTTTGCTCAGGAACAATTCCCTGCGAGTATAAGACCCATAGTTCCTTCTATCATCGGTGGCATGAACTTGATCGCTGGTCTCATTGCGACTATCATGCAATTTTTGAAAATTAATGAGCTTATGGAAAGTCATAGAGTAGCATCAATGCAATACGGTAAATTATCCCGTACTATTCGTCTCGAATTGACACTCCCCTTAGATGAACGTGCTATGGATGGTCGAGATATGATAGAACAGTGTAGAGCGGAATATGATAGACTTATAGAACAGTCCCCCCCTGTTCCGAGTGATATTTTAATTGATTTTGAAAAAGAATTTGGTAAATCAAATATATTCAAACCAGAAATCATGCATATTCAGCCTATAGATCCTTATCAAGCCATAACAGAGAATATAAAACGTGTGACTAATACATTAAAAAAGGATGTTCCATCTGTAGTTTCAAAGGTTATATCGGAACCACAGATATATGTTTCACCCAAACAAACTCTTTACGATGAATTAGAAAATTTGAAAAATTCAGGAATAGTATCAATTCAAAGTGATGTTATGAAGGAATTGAAGGATAAGACAGAACTGATGGAGAAAGAATTGAAAGAAGTCAAAGTCGTTAGTCAGAAAGAAGATTGAGTATATAGATGATTAATATGAGAATCATGAGATTGAACAAGACAAAACCTATGACGTATGGCATAATTTTTTGCTTTAAAGGTTCTAGTACACGTTTATGTAGTGCGTTATTTTCAAGCACTAAATCTATGGCTTGATTAGTAAGTTCATCCATGGATCGCTTCATTAAAATAACATCTGAAAAAAAGATAAGCGAAAAGCCGCTGAATGAAAAATATAGATCGCGTCTATATGAATTAGTGTGTCAAAAGAAGAATGTATTCGTTTCGGGACCACCTGGGGTTGGAAAAACAACAGTCGTCAAAGATGTATTACAAAATTTTAAACACTTTGAAATGTGTTGTGAAAATATTCGTTTCAAAGATTTTCTTGATAATAACGAAACACATATATTTATTGATGATTATGATTATGAAATAAATCTTTATAAAAAAATGGTTGATGACATATCAAACGGTATAAAAAAACATGATGGTGCTTTTATCGTTATATGTGAAAAATATTATATGTATCCCAATTTTGAAAATATTGTGATTGAAAAGCCCACCGTATCTGAACTTTTATCATTGATACCTGTTGGAACAGAATATATGTATGCACAGGCTGCGAATGATGCAAATGGTAATATACATAATTTTTTAATGTATAAAGATTTTCCGGATACTAAAGATATATTTTTATCTACAAAGGATTACATTATACAACTATTATGTGAAATAAAATATGAAAGTTCTATAAAGGACACACTCCAAGAACATGGAAGTTTTTGGGATATGGTTCACGAAAATTATATATTTTCCGATGGAACCAATTTGGCGAAAGTAATAAATGGTTTATCCTTGGCGGATGCATACGATACAAGAATATACGATGGTGATTGGGGTTCAATGAAATTTTTTGTGAATGAAGTCGTGCGTAATACACGATTATATTTAGGCAAACCTTTGAAACCAGAAGATATTAAAGCGGGGAGTTGTTGGTCTAAGAATGGTAATTACAAAATGCGCCATCACCGTCTTCAAAATATAATAAAAAAGGGGCCAACAAACATGAATCGAGAGTGTATTTATTTATTACAAAAATATGCTAAAGTTGGTGATATAAATAAACTTTTAACGTATAATGTGGATGCGACTGATTTTGACATTATAAATCACTTATGTGTCGGAAATAAATTAAAGCCAAGAGACGTGAATAACATAAAAAAAGAACTCAAGAATGTCATCAATCGAGGATGAAATCATGTATGATCAACCAATGTGTAAAGTTATTGGAAATGAAATTATTTTTTTTGGTGAAATTAATGATTTAAGTATTTTAAATTTCATCGAAAAATTTAAATGCCTTGAAAATGAACTTTTGAAGCGAAAGATTGACAATCCTGGGTGTAAGCCTCGAATTAAAATTACTATAAATAGTGGTGGTGGTGATATGTTTTCTGGTATCGCTGCGATGAATATTATAGAGAAATCTAAAATTAAAGTCACCACTGTAGCCCAAGGGGTGTGTTGTAGTGCCGCGACATTTATCTTATTGGCTGGTTCAAAGAGACTGATGGGCGAATCTGCGTTTATTTTGATTCACCAAATCGCAACTGGTGAATTTTGGGGTAAATTTCAAGATCTCAAGGATGAATTTAAGACGTGTTCTAAATTTATGAAAAGAATAAAACACGTGTACAGAACAAAAACAAAAATCCCCGATAAAATTTTTAAAACAATCATGAAACACGATGTTTATTTAGATTCAAAAGAATGCGTTAAGTATGGTATCGTTCACGGTTCTGCTTAACCACTATATATCTTCTATATAATACAAGAATTACAATAAAAATAATAAAAACACAAAATGTATTAAAATTCATGGGAATGTTCGTTTTGGGTGGTGGTTCAAGTCTTTTCATCCTTTCATAATCGACAACTGCGTATGTCATTATTAAAGAATATAGATTATTATTTTACAAAATGAACCGCGTAGCCATTGATATTGATGAAACTCTCGTTCATTTTCTTCCCAATCTCGCAAAATACCACGGGAGACATTTACCTTCTGGAAAGTATTCGTATGTGTACAGAAACATTTTTGATATTCCAGAACATAAATCACGGAAGATGGTCTTGGATTTTTACAACTCGGAGGAATTTTATAATCTGAAACCAATCATCGGTGCTCGTAAAAAACTCGAAGAAATTCGTAAAAAGGCACACAAAGTCTATGTGGTTTCAGGGAGACAAGATGTCGTCCGAGAAAAATCAGAATTATGGCTTGAAACCTACTTCCCGGGTATTTTTGATGATTTGATATTGACAAATAGTTATACTATTGATGAAATTCCAAAAGTTGAGATATGTAAAAGTTTAAAAATTGACACCATTATTGATGATGATTACAAGGTATGTTTGGAATGTATGAGAAACGGTGTAAAACCATACAACTATACACACTACCCAATGTATCCTTGGACTTCTGAAAGTGATTTATCTCTCTTAAACTGGCATAGTCTGGAGGTAAAATAATTTTATATGAATATATTATAATGAAGTCCCCTAGATCCCCAAGAACTCCTCTTAATTATTTTAATGTAAACGAGATGAGAAAGAAAAATCTAAACAAAGTCAAAAACGCAATGAAAAAAAGAAATAAGATTATGAAAAATTACAAGAAAAGTGTTCAAGAAGCAATTAAAAATGCTAAAGAATTACAAAAGGTAGTTAAACAATTATCATCTTTAAAGATTTAAATCATATATATAATAAGAACAAATGCAACAGTTTGCATTTAATTCCAATATAGCAACTCTGATATGTGAGATTAGACACACATATCACAGTGACTTTAAGAAAATTTTTGATTATGCCGATGCGATTAAAAATGCCATAAAAGGCAATGGTGCGGGCCTCACAAGAGGATTTTTAATCGATAAAATGATTAATGAAATTTTAGAAAAAAATCACGCATTCGTACAATACCACGAGGGTCAAGCGGACATCATGTTTGAAAATACCCCGTATTCCATCAAAACTTTAACAAATGGCGGTAATGATATCGCTTTGTGTTGGTCTAAAAACCCTACGATTGAAAGAAAAGAGTTGGAGCACGATATATTATTGATTAATTTGAAAAGTGAGAAATGGTATTCGTCAGAACAAGAAATTAAAAGAGGTATTTATATCATTGATAAAAATATAGCGAATAAATACATTATATTGTATTCAAACAACAAAACAGATTATGTTTTGAAAAAGAAATCTCTCCATGATTTAATTATTTATAATTCAATGAATAATGGTTGGTACGTCGAATTTAAAAGTGAAAAGGAATACACGTGGAATATAATAGATGGAATAATGGATAAAGATTAGAACATTTAATAATTAAATGAAATTTATTGATTTATTTTGTGGCATCGGTGGTTTTCACCAAGCCTTGTCCCAATCGGGACACGAATGTGTCTTTGCCTCTGATATAGATGAATCATGTCGTCGCGTATACGCTTCAAACTATGGTCTCATACCCAAGGGTGATATATGTGAAGTTTCTATTGAAAATATACCAGAATTTGATATACTCTGTGGTGGTTTCCCCTGTCAACCTTTTAGCAAGGCTGGTTTTCAAAAGGGATTTGATGATACACGAGGTCATTTATTTTTTAAAATATGTGAAATCATTGAATATCACAAACCAAAATATATTATATTGGAAAATGTTCGAAATCTAAAAACACACGATGATGGTAATACTTGGAAAGTTATTCATGAAAATATAGGTAATCTTGGATATTATACATATGATGAACCTATTGTATTGAACACACTTCATTTTAATGTTCCACAAAATAGGGAGCGTGTTGTTATACTATGTCAAAGAAATGATTTGGGTGTATTGGAAAAATTCCCAGAATTACCCAAAAATCCTAAAAAATATTTGACAACTTTTGTGGATAGTGTTATTAATAGTGATGATAATTCGAGACTTTCTCCCAAAAATGAAATTGTTGAAAAAGTTTGGGATAGATTTATAAAATTATTAAAAACTAATAATATAAGAATACCTAAATTCCCTATATGGACTGATTGTTGGGACAAAGAATTTGAACCAGATGATACATTTTATTTAAAATATACATCTTGGATTGATAAGAATAAAGAATTTTTTAAAGCACACAAAAGCCTTTTATCTCCTTGGTTATTTGAATCTCGTAGTGAGCCTCTATGGTTAGGTGCTGTTCGTAAATTTGAGTGGCAGGCTGGTGATGAAAAAAATGGTATGAATGAGGTTTTATGGACACCCCGAAGTTCTGGTGTTCGGTGTAAAAAAATAGATTACATTCCTACATTGGTGGCTATGAACACGTGTCCTATATATGGACCACTTCGTAGAACATTAAATGCGAGAGAACTTTTAAGGCTTCAATCTTTTCCAGATACATTTGAGTACGAAGAAAAAAGTATTTTTAAACAGGTTGGAAATGCCGTGAATGTAAAGATGATACAATTTTGTGTTGATTTTCTAACTAAGTCAAACTTGTTAAAGAATTGAGACATACATTCAACAAAGACAAGATGTCTTCTAAGGCTATTATCGGTTCCGACACTATCGCTCAAACTTTGTGTTTTCATGCCAATAAAAAATGGAACGTGCCGTCAATTATTATGACAAATAAAACTTCGCACGTTAAAGACTTTATTACTGAGATGAAAAGTCCTCGTATCATTATGAACACTGAAAATTCTATGAAAAACATTGAAAACCTGTGTAAGTGTCTTGAACCTGGTGACACTCTTATTGATTTTGGACCACACTATTTCAAGGATATTAGCCCAATTTCATTATCTTTTGAAAGCAAGTCAATCAACTATGTTTCTGGGTCTCTTGCGTCTAACAACAATGGTATTAATATTATGGTCAGCGGTCCTATGAAAGGTTTTAAAAATCTTTTCTTTTTCAATGAGATCTGTCATTCAATGTATTACATTGACAAAAACCCTGAAAAATGTTCATATTACACAATGATTTATAACGTTATGAGACAGGCACTATTTCAAGGAATTTATGATATTTTTGCGTATTCTGAACAAGATAATACAAAATTTTCACACATTTTGAAACAATCTAATGACAGTGATGTCAAGGGTATTATTTTATCAAATTTCAACGTTGTTGATAATTTTGATACTGATAAAAGATACGAAAGATTTAGGTATGAACAAGGTGTCCTAAGTCCTGTCATTAACAACTCTATTGAAACAAAGAATATGAACAATTATATGAAATATATTAACACCTCGGTTCCAAAAAATAAATATTTTTCTCCGTATGTTGCTGTGAATGCATTGCGTTTTTTCTATGCGTGTGTATTCTTGGAAGGTATTTCTATGTATTCTCATGAAAAAATGGATATTCCCTCTGTTATGAAATCTATTAATTCAGCAACACGAATTTCTTGTCCGATGAACTTTTATTCAACGCAACAATTATATGATGTTCTTGAATTAACACATCATGATACAAGACTTTTTGTTAATCATTGTTTGTGTCAAAATATTCCTTGTCCAGCCATTCAAAGCGCTCTCAATTATTTTGATAGTCTTAAATATTTACAAATTCCAATTGAAGAAATTTAAAAAGTTTTCTTACACCACCATTCATTTAAATTGCGTTTGGGGAAATATTCAAAAGATAAGTGAAGTAAAAAACCAATCAAGAATGAATTAACTAAACCTTTAAAACCAAGTTTTAATAAAATGTAATAAAACAACACGCTTATCGCACCAATAACTGTCGCCTCCGTCAAAACTGTAGAAACTGCTCGTCGCATTTATATTATACATATATAATAAATGAACTTCTCTCAAGAGAAAGCTTGTATAAGTTCATGTAAAATTATATGTTTTACTACTATCGTATTGATAAGTCTCCCACTTATTATTACATATATTGTAGTTAAATACACGTAAAATTATCATCGTATGGCATAAAAAGTATTCCATGTCTCATAGCCAACCAAAGTTTGGAATGTTCTACATTTGTGTAAGACCATAGCAACCATCTATCCCAAAAGAGTTTATTATGAGGGTCATCCCAATCTTCATTATAACTTTCATTGACATGAAGCATTCCCCTGTGTATTTCATTTTCATCCGTTTCAATACGAACTTCTCTAGGAATTTTTGCACCTCTTCGAATTAAATGAGCTCTCATAAGTCTTGTATTTTTATGATCTGTATAATCTTCTGTATGGATACTACCAATGTCAAATGCAACTTTTGATGGTAACACAACTCTGTATTTGTGTGATACAGAAGGACTTGGTTTGAATACGACACGCATTTATTTATTATAATTTAATTAAATTATTGATCTAATCGCATGATGTATGATAATGCGTAATAAGGGGGTCTATTTTCGTGTGCGGCTCCCGAACCTGTGTTGTTTATTGTACCACTAAGAGTAATAGTGTGTGAGTGACCACCCGCCTCCGTCGTCGTTGAAGTATTATTGTTATCTTCAGACCACATTCTCGCGCCACTTGTCCCAGGTTTGCCTCTATCTAATGCTCTACTGTTGTAATTATGTGTATGAGCACCTGCCGTCGCGGCGGTGCCAGTAAAATTATGACCGTGTGTATGTGATGGCATTTCTGTGGTTGTTAATGTTACACTAGCCGCACCACCAGTGGCACCCACTGTATATGAACTTCCAGAACCAACTATGAACCTATCTCTGAGATCTGGTGTTCCATTTGAACCATCACAGAGAGACCAACCGCTAGGTATTGTCGCACTGTTCCACATTATAATGGCACCTAGTGGTACTAAATACCCCTTGACACCACCATCATAATATGACCCTGAAACATTCACATCCCCCTCAACATGTAGTTTATAAGCTTGTGCTGTTGTTGTTCCTAAAGTCACGTTTCCAGTAGGTTGCATCCTCATTTTAGAATCGTTATTTAGTCTAAAATCTATATATTGCCCGGATGCCGCATTCATTATAGTTCTACCATCCGTATATTGTAATAATGCATAATCAGTCGTCGTATTTCTGTCTATGTGTGCGAATGAAGCCCAATCACTGTGTCCGCAATAACCCACCGCGGCTCTTCCAAAAAAAGATGCGTTATCTGTATCGTTTCCTACAAAAACTTGGTTATTCACTGTGACGTCTCCATTGAAAGTTGAAGTTCCATTGACGTATGCATTTCCATTGAAATACGGATTACCATTTAAATACGTTCTACCATTGACATATAATTTATAGTTTTGTGCTGTTGTTGAACCTATGGTCACATTTCCCGAGGGGTGCACTACGAGTTGTTCCGAGTTATTTATGTCTAAACCAATACGTTGTCCCGTTGCTGCGTTGAGGATTGTGGTTCCCGTGCTTGATTGTTTGAGAGCATAATTTGTTGAACTATTCATATCAACATGAGAAAATGAGGCCGTATCTGCGACACCTGGTATATATCCAACGGATGCATATGAAAACACGGATGTTTGATTTTTATTTTTCGCAACTTCTATTAAATCAGAGAATGTTGCCGAACCGTATACATTCATTGTAAAATTATTGTTTGTATCTGGGTTCAAATCACTATCCACTGGGCTAGATTGGGAATAACCAATTATGAATGTTTTTTCATCCTCTCTATATCCGAATGCCACATTTGATTTACTTGGACCACCTCTGTATAATAAAAGACCCATATCGAGACTACCAAATCTATTGTTATTACCATAAAGAACAATAGCATCATCAACGACTACATTATTGGCCGTTAGTGTTGTGAAATCACCAATAACATTCAAGTTGCCGTATATTTCTACATTACCCGTAGATGTCAGTTGTAATGCGTTATTTGTAATGACTTCATTATTTGGTGTTAATGTCAAGATTGTTGAAAATTCATTTTGTGTCGCTAATTGTCGGATTGGTTTTACAAAGAACCCATTATCTCTATTTGTTGAGAAATATGTTCCAGTTGCGTTTATTACTATTGAGTTATTTCCAGAAACATTCGCATCTTTACCTATGGCAACAGAATTTGTTCCACGAGCGATAGTTCTACTTCCCACCGCGATGGAGTAACTTGCTTGTGAGGTCGAACCCGCTGTATAACCTATGGCAATCGCATTAGCCCCTTGATTTTGTGTGGCCGTTTGATAACCAATTGCTATTGCCCCCTGTCCTTGATTACAAAGGCCTGCTTGGTGTCCTATCGCAAATGCTAAATCATTTTGAGAACTCATGCCTGTTTGAAATCCCAACGCGAAAGCGTTATCTCCTTGTGAAGTCATACCTGCTTGGTAGCCAATCGCAAGGGCATCATTCCCCTGTCTTGTTAAGCCCGCTTGGTATCCCATTGCAAATGCGTTATTTCCTTGTGAAGTCATAGCGGTTTGGAAACCAATGGCTGTGGCACGAATTCCTTGTCGTGTCAAGGCGGCTTGGTATCCTAATGCGTATGCATTATTTCCTTGTGAAGTCATACCCGCTTGGAAACCAATGGCTATGCCGTGATTTCCTTGTCCTGACAAGGCGGCTTGGTATCCTAATGCGTATGCATTATTTCCTTGTGAAGTCATACCCGCTTGGAAACCAATGGCTATGCCGTGATTTCCTTGTCGTGACAAGGCGGCTTGATGTCCTAATGCGTATGCGTAACTTCCTTGGGAAGTCATACCCGCTTGGAAACCAATGGCTATGCCACGGTTTCCTTGGGAAGTCATACCAGATTCATAACCTATAGTTATGGAATTAGAACCTTGGTCTTGATACCCAGCGCGATAACCAACGGCTATAGAAGAGTCTCCTTGATTTACATTTCCAGAATAATGTCCTATGGAGACAGAACGGTCTCCTTGATTGCTAAATCCAGCATTGAAACCCACTGCGATTGCACTCGAACCTTGAATGGAATGCCCTGCTTTGAAACCTATAGCGACAGATTGATTATTTTGACCCATAAATCCACTTTCAAAACCAATGGCGATGGCATTTGCCCCTTGACTAGAAGCACCCGATAAAGTTCCTAAAGCAACCGAATCTGTTCCTTGTAGTGTCATACCGCTTTTAAAACCAATGGCGATAGAACGTCTCCCTTGGCCGGAATATCCAGCAGTATCACCCATAGCGACTGCGTTTGAACCCTGATCTAATGAAGCGGCATTTGACCCTAAGCAAACAGAATACCCACCTTGGTTACACAGACCACAACGGAAACCGAGAGCCACGGAGTGCATGCCCTGATTTTCATTACCAGCACCATCACCTATAGCAACGCTTCGAGAACCTTGGGAAATCTCACCACTTTCAGAACCTATGGCGACAGATTTACGTCCTTGGTTTGAATTACCAGCACGAAGACCGAGTGCCACTGCATCACTCCCTTGATTAAGTTGTCCCGCTTGGTTTCCTATGGATACACGATTAGGGTTAGAAGAACCAATAGCGTGTAAAGGACCACTTGGAGAAATTGAACCAATAAATATAGATGATCCAGGATTAGCATCGATTATCAAATCACCCTCCATTTTTATATTTGAATTTACACTCAAACCCAAAGATGGATGATTAAATGTCGCAACATTTGTAGTCACATTTCCGTTATTGACAATATTTTCAAGGTTTGAAGGTAAATTATATAATTGACTTCCATCAGCAATAATGTAATAACATTCAATATTACCACTTGTTTTTATAGTAGTTTCTTCAATATCTGTGAAATAAATGTTAGAACCAATATCTAAAGTGTGGACAGGATATTCGTTTGCTATACCAACATTTGATTCTGTTATGAGAGATACTGTATTATTCACAAAACGAATTGTATTTGATGTTGTATTACCTATATTTGTAATGTAATTAAGTGTGGAACAAACAGTACAGGTTGGTACATTACTCAAATAACGACCATCACCTTTGAAGAAATACGCTTGAACATTTCCTGTGACAGTCAATATACTATCAAAACCCGCATCATCCTGAATGGATACGTTTGCACCTATATCTAAGTTATGTCTAGGATCTGAATTTGCTATGCCTACATTTGAAAATGTTACAAAAGATGTTTGTGGATTATTGAATTGCACTGTATTTGACGTGACATTACCAAAATTGACAGCGACTTCTAAATCTGTATAACTCACGGTGTTTTGAACTCCATTACCGTCACCAATAAAACCTCGGGCTACGATAATCCCGTCCACGACTAAAACATTTGGGGAATGTTCATCCACATAAAATTTAGAACCAACGTCTAATGTATGCACTGGGTCAGTATTAGAAATACCAACATTACCAGCGCAAACAAATGACCGTGTCGTATTCAAAAATTGAATTGTATTGGATGTAATGTTAGAACGTGCCGTGGCTTCAGCAAATGTTGTGGTACTGGTAATATTTTGAACCAAAGTACCATCACCTTTGAAATACACAGCCGTCACATTTCCACCAACCATCAAATTACCAGTAGAAGTAATGTTACCATTCACAAATAAAACATCTTCTGCTGTATCATCTATATACACATTTGAACCAATATCCAATGTGTGAATTGGATTCAAATTGGAAATACCCGCCTTTGCGCCTTGAATTGTTGTAAAAGAATATGCTGTGTTTAAAAATTGTAATGAAATATTAGTGGATGATCCTAAATTAGAAACTTCTTGTAAGTTGGCTGTCATGACAACATTCGTCATATAACGACCATCACCGTAATAGTAATCTGCGACAACATTACCCAAAACAGTCATCACATTTGTTCCCAAATCCTGCACTGAAAGGTTGGAACCCACATCCAATGTATTTTCGGGACTCACATTAGCAATACCAACTTTATCTGTAGTCACAAAACCAACACTCGAATTACGAAATTCTATAGTACTTGATGTTACATTACCAACAAAAACAGACATCGCTATCGCTACTATTATCTTATATATATTTTTTATAAAAAAATCACATTCACTTTTTACATATGGGTCTCATATCTAAAAAGTGAGTATTCCTGCCGGGTGTCGATCCCGGGTTTGCGCGTTTTGCTCTTGTAGTTTTGACACTACTCAAATATCATTGATTGGATTGGTGATAAGCACGCCACACTGACCGTTGTGTTACAGGAACTTTTGCGACACATATATTATTATATATTATTCTTTAAGTATTATAATTGGTCTTCTATATCTTGGAGATTTCTGTGTGTCAAACTTCTCTTTTCATCTATCTTTTTTAAAACCCTTGGTTCTTGTGTATCCATTATGCTTAGACCATTACATACATCTGGTTTATTTACTCTATCTGGAAATATAATATTGAATTCTTTAATGCTTTCTTCTGGAATATCGGGTGCCTCAGATAAAAGACGATCATACTCTTCTCTACACTTATTTACAAATTCTAAAACAGGAACCCTATCTTTTCTTTGTAATGATAATTCCATATCTATTCCTCTATAATACTTTGCATATTGTATAGACATTAATGAGTGTGCTTCGGAAAGTGATTGACTTTGACTAAATTTTGCTATAGAAGTTAAAATTCCACTTATTATATTTAATGTCGCAAAGAAGTATTGTATGACTAAAATAAACATCTTTTGTTTATCAGACGTATTATCCGGACTTAATACAGCAAATCCACCAACACCCGTTATACTTGACATTATTATGGTGGGATACGTAAGCCTATCTGCATTTTTTTTGAGTTTCATACGTGCGTGGTTGTGGAGCCATCTATAACCAGCAGCACGTTCTGCCCATTTATACACAAGTGCTTCTTGTTGAGGACACCATTCCGGTGTGTCGCTCATTATCTTGCTGTAATTTACAGAGAATAAAAATAACCACTTGATATAAGAGTATGTGCGACGTTTCAGGACCAAGCACTGCCGCTGTCATCGCATTGAATGCCATAGGAGCACAAGATGTTCACTTACTCGAGGAAGACGACATTGAAAAATCATTTTTTCATTATAAGACAGAACAACATACAGATTTTTCCACATTTCGAAGAGTCACACAAATAGATAATAAAACAAAACAAAAATACTGGCCATTTGGTCTACAAGGAAATGAAGTCAAAATTACACTAAATCCACAAAATATGGGCGACTTATTAGCAAATATGTATCTCGTCATGGAACTCCCCCCATGCATGTATGCCAGATATGTAGGAAGAAGTTTATTCAAATCAATTGCATTTAAAGTAGATGGTATAGAAATTGAAAAAATATATGATGATTGGCAAGTCATATATGATGAACTTTATCTCGAACAATCAGAAAAAGACGCAAATGATTATCTCATCAACAGAATGATGTATCCTGTCAATACACAAAGATTAGAAAAAAAAGAAATACTCAATGGATTAGGGGCACTCTCAACCATAGAAACAATCGTTCCTTTACGATTTTTCTTCTCTAGAAAATATTCGAAATCATCATACGAATCAAATAAACAAAATAAACCATTCTTCCCACTTTGTGCTATATATAATCAAAAAATAATTTTAGAAATTGAATTTAACAGCGTTTACTATTTTAGCAAACCTGTGACTACAGAAGCCTTAGCCGAACCTAAATTTACACAAAGTACGTCATTTGATTTCCCAACACTCCCGAATTTCAAAATCATCACGGAAGAAATAACACTCACGCAAGAAGAAAGAATGTTCTATATTAAACAAAAATATGATACACTTGTAAATCTTGTATTTAAAAATCCAACAGCAGATAGCCAACTTCAAAGTGATATTATAAAAAATAATTTAGTTCCGAATTTGGCGGTGAAATGTATTCATTGGTTTGTTCGTAAAAAAGCATACGAATACAAAGATAAAGTTGATTTTGAAGTAGGAACCAAAGAATTTACGGAGGCATACAGAAGTCGTTACATTAAAGATAGAGTGAATTTGATAGATAGCCGATACAGATTTGAAAAAATAAAAAACGCAAAATTGTTTTTGAATTCTTTGGATTTACCAAATGTTTCCATCGCGGATCATAATTATTTCAAATATTACACAACATATCAGGCGAGGTTGAGTTGTCCCGACAAAAACATATATACATATTCGTTTTCTATGAACCCATTTAATGCACAATCAACGGGGTCTCTCGATTTTTCAAACTTTAATTCTGATAAAACATTTTTAGAAGTTAAATTACAATCTGGTGTATATACCGTTGATCCTTTCCGAATACCAGGGGTAGATCGTTTATCAGAAGAATATTCACTTTATATATTCTACACTGGATATAAGTTAATGTCTTTTGAAAACGGGTTTATGAGTTTAAACGAATAAGTCAATAATACAATAAAAAAAATGAGAACTGGTTTTGATTTGACGGGTTCTAATGCTAATGAAGGTATGGAACAACAATACCTTCAAAGCATGGTAAATATTATTCAACCAGTCATGGAAGAAGCCATTGTTCTCGCGTCAAAATATTGTAAAGCGTGTAAAAGAGACGTGCTTCTCGATCAAGATATTGAATACGCATTAAAATATTGTGTTATGCATCGTGTTGGTGTAAATTCTGGGTCAATTTTACCAGAAATCCAGGAAGATGAAGATGAAGAGGAAGAGGAAGAGGAGTTGGTGGATGAAGAGGATTGCCCCCCTTTTATGAGGTATTCAGGAAATGAAGATTTATTTTTGAGAATAAATAAAAGTCATGACGATTGGAAAGATTGGAATCCTGATGTGCCCATCCAACAATTTTTAAAAAAGTGTATTGATAATAATGAACTTGCATTCACAAATTCTGACTTCGACAGTGACTCCGACGGGGTGGAATGTGAATGATAATAAAGAATTTAAATACATAGATGAAGACACAGAGAGTGAATGTTCTAACTTTGATGATTATGTTCCAGAAGAACCTAAAAAAATCAAAAAAAAATTTAAAACTATGATGTCAAAGGAGGAATTTATCCCAGAATAATTTTCTATTTTTAATATATACTATACATAATGAGTGAAAACGTAGTGCGAACCGTCGCAAGTGAACTTGAAACACAGTCTCTCTCAGCCATCGTCGGTGGTTTTACATTTGCTGCGGCTCTTTCTTGGATGGATCTCGTTCGTTTCCTTGTCGCCTCAGTGATTAAAGTGAACAAGAATGGTGGTTCTCACTATGCTTTGACTGCCATCTTGACAACTCTTCTTTCCATCTTGGTCTACATGATCATCCGAAACATCAACAAGGGTGTCAAACGTCCAGAACAACCAATCTACGCAGTTACTCGCTAACGCCCTCCTGGTTTAACAATAAACAATATAATAGTCCCCGTGAGTATAATAACACTCATGGCTATATAAATCTTATATTTTTCCCATCTATCAACATCTTCAAATTCAGGGATGTTTATTGGTGGAGGTAAAGAAATATCTCTTTTCACTTTTGGTTTATTTTTTAATTTGTCTTTAGAACACGTCAAAGAGATTTTTAATGAATAATTCATATTTCTAAAATCATAAGGAATAAGTTTTTCTCCATGCAAATAAAACATTTCAAAACGAAACTTTTTAATATTTTTAATAGAACCACTCGAAAATAAATGCTCTATTGGATCATCCCTCCCTATATAATGTGTTTTATACCTATCTTTTAATTGTATTCTTCCTGTAAAAAATGGATCGGCACAGAATACATCTTTTGAGAGAATTTCTGAACCCGATGAAATTTTTAAAACGAGTGTATTTGGTCCATTCAAATTAATAGCATCTGACACTATTTTATTACCTGAGGAAGAAACATATTCTTTTGAAAAACCTAAAACGTTGTATGGTGAATTATCATTATTCATATAAAGTGCGAATTCGTGCGTTCCTGTAAATGTGAGACGAGATGTTTCACTTGAATATGAAACTGATGTAATGTTTGAATTGGCATTTGATAATTGAGATTGTAAATCACTCGCTAAAACATTTCCATCTGTGTAATTTTTTGTATCGAGTTGAATGGTTACATTTTTGGATATTGGTATATCCCTGACAATTAATGTATTATTTGTATTACACAACGTTAATTGAGGTGTGTGAAAATTACCCGAGACAATGGTCAATTTTGAAACATCATATATTTCATTTTTTAATTCTACTTCAAAATTATTTATATTTGTAAAAGTATTGATGTCTCTCTCTGAACTATCTACGTCGAGTATCACTACTTCACTCATTAAAATGTATGTATAAAATTTTAATGAGTGATTATCACTGTTGAAAAGTAAAATAAATTTATCCTGAAAGGGAATTCGCCAATGGATTGTTTGCGAGTTGTCTTTTGGCGATGTCGAGATCGAGACGAGTATTCGCTTGTCCTTTGTATGGATTGAGTTGTTGATATTCTGTTTGGACATATTGTTGTGTCCATCCACCACTTACTGGATTGAGACGGCCATCAACACGGCTATTGTCTGAACGTACCGATGTGATAATACCTCCTTGGTTAAGTGGCCCCGCTCTCACATTCATGCGGCCAGCATTTCCTGGTCTATCGGCTTGAGAACGTCGTTCACTATATCTCAAACCATATTTAGCAAGTTCTTGAGCGGTCATGACACGTTGTCCTTGATTTGTGGCTTGGATCAAAGATGAATTAGAGTATCCACCATAAAAGGAAGAAACCCCGGGTGTGACACGATCTTGGTATTTGTATTCAGCCCCTGTAATATCTGATTTATTTCTAGTTGGATCTTGTGACAAAGTTTCACTTCCAACAAAGTGTTTTGCTGGAGCAAAGTTAAGTCCATCTGAACGATAAGATGTTTGGGCACGATGTGTGCTTCTCTTGGAACGTTCGTAATGTTGTCTCCCGGTGTCGCCTGTTATAGCCCCCCCTTGGCCTTGGGCTCTGCCTTGGGTTGGTGGTAAACGAGATGGAAGGTGCGCCGTCTTCTCTGGACGATTGTGTCCGATTTGTTGTGGTAAAGTACCCCGACCACCAGAAATATCACCGGCTGGACCAGGTCGACCTGGGAGAGTTGTCATACGATACGCACCAACATTTTCAGGCATGGCCCGGAACATTTGTTGGAAACCACCAACGGCTGGAACATCCGCGGCGACACCTAAACCTGGACCGACCTGTTGTTTTTCAATGGGTGAAAGATTGTTCATAACACCCAAATCCGTAACGAAACGGTCTTTCATATCTAAAACTTCCTGTCCGCTGCTTCTAGATTGTTTTACTAAATCAGTAAATGGAGTTTGAACTTCATTACTTACTAAGGCTCTTTCTTCGCCATTCACTTTGAAATCAGTATTAAAATTTGTCGCTGCCATAATAGCACCCGCATTTGGTGGAATGAATGGATCACTATTTTCTGGTTCTGGGTTATTTTTACGAACAGGAACTTCTCTTTCACTCAAAGTTTTTCCGGCATAAATTAAACCCATCAAAGCCATAACAGATAGGGGATCTGCCATTTATTAATTGTTGATATTTTTATTATATCGCAAATCAAACAAATTATTCTGAAGGTCAGCACGAGAACTGACTGGATCATATGAACGGGGGAGAGGAGGGGGTGGCATGGTCTTATGAACTGGGAACAAGTTCTTTTCATACCGATCTACTGTAATCTTACCAAACTGTGTCGTTGTCTGTGGTCTAAGTTCATCGCTTGTTTCAATGTATTCCGCAGGAGAACCTTTACCAGCCATATAAGGAGAAGTTCCGTAAAGGACGGTGTTTGGACGAGAACTCACGTAATTCAAACTTGACGCTTGGGGATATGTAAATACATAGTCCAAGGCACTGTGTTCGGGAACCGCTGGATTTTTAAGACGAACTAAATCTGGCTGTAGTTGATACGCCATTTTATTATTTACTAAGAATATTTATCCTCGTTTATTGCTTCCGTAATCCAATCCTCTGAATTGTTCTAACTGAACACCTCGGGCATCTGGACTACATACACCAGTATCGCTACGGCAAATTGGAGCAAATTTTTCGCCATATAACCATTCAGCAAAACCAGTTTGGTCGCCTGGAATAGTTGTGACGGGGCTCGATACAAATTGTCTAGCCGCTGAATACCGTTGCTGGTCTGGTAAAGGAGAACGAGAACGACCAGCATCATAGGGTAATGTGTCATCCAAATTCTTTTTAATTAGGGGAGCAACGGAAGCACTGTAACAAGCGGGAGGGCGATTGGGACGGTCAGTATAATCTGTCATTAAAACATTACCCATGGGGTTTTCTATAGTTGGTATTTGACAATTTCCATAGGCTTGATCACCCGAACCTTCTGGACGATATAGGTTTTCTTTAATCATATTTGAACGATACATAAGGTATAAAACAGCAAGAACCATTATACCCAATACAAATATACGAACATCACGACGTAAAAGATAAATCAAACACGTCGCATAAATAATAAAACGAGATGTAGCATTCACTCGCTCTTCTGAAGTTTGACGAGCATTTGGCCAAAATTCAAGAACCTTATTTACATCAAAAAGAATTCTTGGATCTTCAAACCAAGTTTCCATTTATATAATATGGGTATTTATTTTTTCATCATACCACCAAGGAAACCACTCATCATTTTTTGGAGAGAGGCCTCATCTAAACCACCTGAACCACCACCCTGGATAGTCTTCGCAGCCTCCTGCGCGAGTTTCTCAATAGCAAATAATGTCTCGTCGGGAACAGCAGAAATAGCCGTACCAAGCATGTAAAGCGTTTGAAGATATTGCCAAATTGCGTCGCGTGTCTTGGGAGAACACTTAGACCATTTGTCTTTCATATTCAAATCCTTGATAAAATCAATATTCAAAATATCTTCTGTAATAAACGTATCATCCTTATTTGAAATCTTTTCAGAATATGGACCAACACCTTTCATGTAGGCTTCTACACATTTTCGTGGATTTGTATCACGAAGTAGTTCAAACGATGTCATGAACTTTTTTATGCCACCCTCCTTGGGGAAGGTTTTGTGAAGTTCTGCAATAAATTGTCCCATCATATCGTTGAATGCAGAGACTGATGCCATTCTTATAATATAATATTATACAAAATCTTTAAGTTTAGAATGGCTCAGAAGATAATACTTCCTTCTGGGAAATACCGTTGTCTACAATGAAATAGACCATAATAGCATTTAAAACGGCTGGTTTTAAATAAGCGTTTAATTCTTTATTGGGTTCATTATTCATTTGACCCTTGATGTAAATATAAGACATTGTTATCAGAGCGGCAACAAAAGCGGCACCGGCTGGATCCCGGAGTGTCTCTGTGAGTTCCATTTACATATAACGGAGTTTTTTTGTTCGCTGTTCTGGGGCATCGTCAAACAAACTTTCTTCTTCACCTTGGGTTTGGGTGGAAATGGTTTTTATGTCTTCACCACCAACCTCATGTTCAAAGGGCACAGAACTTTCACCTTCTGATGCTGGTGGTTTAATCTCTGAATCCATCTCGGTGGTAGTGGTAGGGGCAGGTGGTGGATCGATACTTTGTTCTGGAGGTTTGTATCCATCATCTAAAGCATCTTCTCCTTGTTCCTCCTCCTCCTCCTCCCCCATTTCCTGTTCGTGGTCGACATCGTCATCATCTACGGGATCACTATCTTCAACATCAATATTTTCATCTGTTTGACCCATGTATGTTTGAAGAATATGTTGAACTGGAAGCAATTCTTTTATAGTTGTTTCGATAACATCACCAAAACGCTTAAAAAGTTCCTTATCACGTGCGTATTCAGATTGAACCTCATTAAATATGTATGGATCATTGTAAAGTTCGCGGGCAGCATTGTTATATACCGTCTGAACAAAAACTTCGTTCGTAGGGAGTTTGAGGGAGAGTTTACGGTTTTCAGTCTTGAGACGAACAGCAGACAATATCTTCACATGACTCACAAAAACAGCAGCCAATAAATCATTAAACCAAGAACATTTATTCACGAGGTTGTCTGTATGTTGTTTAGACATCGCATTAGACCAGTTAGGAACTTCTTTCAATAATTTTTGAAACATTTGCAGAACTTTTCTATTGTTAGATAATTTGGATGCTTCCTGGAACATTTCATGAAAAACATCTATCATAACTGGGGCCATCAAAGAAATCAACTTATCGGTGTATTCTCTTTTAGCATCGACAAGAATACTCAGTGTGCTTTCCATTTTATGATAGATGGTTGTTTTTTTTACAGAATTCATTACGCACCTCCTTTCCTATATCTATTTGCCGCCTTTTTCAAGTTTATCAAGGTAGGCAATTCAATATCTTCTTCCTGCTTTATAGGTTCTGTATCTGTGGAGGGCTTTTGTTTTTTATTGTTAATAACCCAAGATATATACAGAGAATAAGGCTCAACTCGATACACTTCAAAACCACCATTTCTAAATTGTCGTTCCAAGTATATCAAAGCCATACCTCTGTCAAAAGAAGGAAAACCAAATAAAAATGAAGGAATTGTTAAGAGAACGTATTTGTATCCCATCTCCGTAGATTGTTTAATTTTTCTACAAAATTGTTCATATATTCGTTTATATGTCTCCTTGCGAATACGCTTTCTTTCATAATCGACTGTAGCGACATCATTAATTCTCAACATTTCATCATTAACGTTAATATTAGTTAAACTTATTTTTTACAGAATCAAACTCACCTTTGGAAATTTGACCCTTTTCTTTTATTAATTCATATTTTGTAAAATTTTCAGCCTTGCCATCTGAAACATAAGCACTGATATTACTTGGAGAATCTATACTGAGGGGTTGTGTTCGAACCGCACGGACTTTAGCATTCTCTAATTCAACTTCAGCCGTCACAGCAAAACCATAGGCATACCCATGATTACGAACAACCATGAACATTGCTTTTACGATCTGATCTCGACCTGTGTAATGTTTGTATTGTTTTATATCAGATGTTTCTATGATGTAAGTACAGTCATCTATTTTTTTAGAAATGTAGGCATTTGTATTACGAATAATTTCCTGAAGGTGGAACATATCTATATTCAGAGGAACTTCCTCATATTCCTTGGGGTTGGAGAATTCATCATCGATGAGCACATAATCAGAAGATTTTTTATGACCCACAAAGCCAAACATTTCCCTGTAATTTTCACGGCGTATATTCAGTAATAAAATAACCACCAGGAGAAGCAAAAATAATTGGGTCAGACGCATCTTATACTATCTTGCGTTATTTTTTTTTACAAATAAAAAATCAACTATTATAAGATGTCGCTACTGATTTTCAGTCCAAAGTGTTCTCATAGCAATGATTTGATAGATTATCTTAACAGACACCCACAATTTAAGAGTGTTGTGAAGTTTCATAACATTAATGTTCACGGGATACCACCACAGTTTAAATCAAAAATAAAAAATGTACCCACTCTCATAACGACGAATGGAAAGTTTTTGGTGGGAAAAGAAATAAAAAATTGGTTCGATTCACTTCTCCCAAATAAAGAAATTACAAACATTCAGTTGGGAGGTGGGGGTTTCGGTCTCTCTTCACTCGATAATGATACGGGGGACGACGACTTCTCTGGTGGGTTCGCAATTGATAATTACGGACAATCACTACAACCCGTCATGACACCTGAATTAGAGGCAAGAATAACGAGAGATGTTAAAGACGCATTCACGAGTGTAAATGAATCAAAAAAATAATTAAAGATTTAACTACCATTTTTATACATGAAACTCACGACAATACAAGCATCTGCTTTGAAATCATGTTTTGAGGTGTTGAAAGACATTCTAAACGATGTGAATATATACTTTAAACCCACTGGTGTATATATAACAACTTTAGATACAGCGAGAACATCTCTCATTGATCTCTTTCTCGCCGCTGAAAATTTTGAAGAATATGAATGCCCTGAACCCATTGTTGCGGGGGTTAATATTTCAAATACTTTCAAACTTTTGAAATCTATTACAAACAATGATATTCTAAAACTTTCTATAACATCAAAAGAATTTATGAATTTTGAAATAGAAAGTGATCTTAAAAAAACAACAACGAAATTTGAACTCAAACTTCTCGACATTAATGAAAATATATATGAAGTTCCAGAAATACCAATGAATGTTACGACATCTATACCTGCCATTGATTTTCAAAGAATTTGTAGAGATATGAGCAATATTGGTTCTGAAATAAAAATTATAAGAAAAGATAATATATTTTCACTCAGTTGTATGGGGGACTTCGCAAATCAAGAAACATCAATTGAATGTGTAGAAAATATAGATTCGGACATTTGTGGTATATATTCACTCCGATATCTCAATATATTCACAAAAGCGACAAGTATTTGTTCCATGGTACAAGTTTTACAAGAAAGGGCAAATAGGTTTTTGGTACTTAAATATAGTATTGCAAATCTAGGAGAACTAAAATTCTACTTGGCGACTAAGGTAGAAGATGTTTAACATTCGTACTTGTTGAAACAACTTTAATCTTATTTAGGGCATTAGATACGACCATACAAGGGTATTCCTTTTGTAATGTATCATCATCGTAAAAAAATAGATCCCGTATAAGAATATCTTCATATCCATAAAAGTTATTCTTATAGCCGGAATAACGACGTATTTTTTCCGTCACATCCCTCATAACCTGACCCTCGCCATTCATTAAAACTGCCTTTGTTATTGGCACAGAGAATACAACATCCGCATTATCACGCGGGGGCCAGGCGTATTCAAAATCCTTTGTTATATATTTATACACGTTGTTCTTGTAAAAATACTTTATGCGGATGATGGGGTTCTTTACATTCGCAGGAACAAAATCCTTTCGTACATCCACGTGTGTTATATCAACAAAATGCTTGGTATTATAAGGAGACCAATAGGACTCCTCACGACGCCAGAAATCACTCGTGATTTCGTAATTCTCCTTCCAATCTATCTCGTATTCCAATGTTCGTGAAATAAGTTTGTAATCCGTTTCTTGAAATAATTGTTTATATGTACCATACACCCATACAATAACAGAGGTTAAAAGTTTGACAAACATTAAATATAATGGAAGGTAATTTTTTAAGTAGATACAATAATACTATAGATGATTTTATTAAAAAAATTATAGATGATCCAATCAATAAAAACCTTTATGAAATGCAAATGTCAGAGTATATAATTAATTGTATGCCCTATATGAATAAACACGCACAAGAAAATAATGAAAAAGTGATTGATAATGACAATGTCTTTAATTGTAAAGAAAAAAGGGGTCTAGATAGAAAAGATATATATATGGACTATTTAGCAAACGTTGAAAATTTAAACATAGATAGAAAACAAGAAAAAAAGGAAGAAGGATGCCCTAGGTGTAAAACAAGTAATATATTAATATTTATAGAAACAAATGATGTCGTATGCGATGGATGTGGATTTGTTGTGGATACAATAATTAGTGAAGAACTCACATACAGGGAAGAACAAGAATCAACAGAGAAAATTATTAATTACTCATACAAAAGAGAAAATCATTTTAACGAGTGGATTTCACAATTTCAAGCACAAGAGATGACCACAATACCACAAGATGTCATTGATAAATTGAGATTGGAACTCAAAAAAATGAAAATCAAAAAATTAGATGAAATAACACACGCTAAAATAAGGGGATTACTCAAGAAATTGAGACTCAACAAATATTATGAACACGTTCCATACATTACAAATATTCTAAATGGAATAAGTGCACCTAATATGCCACAAGAATTAGAAGAAAGATTGAGACTCATGTTTAGGGATATACAAAAACCATTTGATAAACACTGCCCCTCGGAAAGAAAAAATTTCCTAAGTTATTCATACGTTTTATACAAATTCTGTGAACTCTTGGGTGAAGATGAATATTTACAATACTTTCCACTCTTGAAATCAAAAGAAAAATTATATCAACAAGATCTCATATTCAAAAAAATATGTGAAGAACTTCGTTGGGAATTCATACCGACAATTTAAATTTAAAGAAATTACACAAAAAAGAAATATAATGAAGTACGTTTTTTTTGTCATGCAAACTTCATTATATTATTTTAAAAAAAGCATTGAAACGCTATACGTGGGATTAAGAAACCCAGTGAAATTTTATGAAGAAGAAAGAAAACAAAATGAAATGATCATGAAAGTTTTACCGGCACTCGTAGCCACATCCATGTTTACACAACGTGAGAATCAGAAATAATAAAAGTCGTTATGATGTATTTTTCATGATTATATACTTCTTCACCACAATGAAAATAAGTCCACGAAGAAGGAAAAATTAATAAAGACCCACGCGTTGGATGAATTCGTTTTCCACATGAAAATAGTGTAGAACCACCATCGTTTTCATCCAATGTATTCAAGTAAAATATACAAGAGAGTTTTCTATCTATAGTAGAATAATATGAATCTTCATGCCATTTGTAATAATCACCCTTCTTATAATGTTGTATATGATAACCACTATCCCTACAATCGTCAAATGTCTGAACATAGTATGAACCTATACTATATATATATTTCTCTAAATACTTTGATAATACTTCATGTATATGTTTGTCAATATCACACCAATCATCTAAGGGAGTAATATACAAATCAGACGAAGATTTGTACTTTATATCTATACCACTTGTTGTTTTACCTTTTATTTTTCTTTCATCTTTTTCAAATTTTTGTATTATATGATCACATATGTCTTGAGATAAAACATCTTTAAATTCTATGATGAATTCCATGTAATAATATATTTATTCATTTCTTAAAATAAAAGAAGTAATGATGTATTTACAACCATACTTCACTTCCTCTCCACAATGATAATACGGCCATGATGTGGGAAATATAACCATTTTACCAGTTTCAGGAATAATATTCTTACCACAAGAAAACATTGTGCGACCACCATCATTTTCATTCATATCATTCAAATACCAAATACAATTTATATGTCTCAGATTACCACCATCTTGGTGCCATCTAAAATATTCACCCTTTTGAACTCGTTGTATTTGATAACCAGTGTCTCTCATATTATAGAAGGTTGTTTCATTAACATTTATATCTATTCCGTCGAGAACAGTATTTTGAATATAGTCGGTATAGTTTTGAATACACTCCCGCATTTTTAAACAAAGAATATCATCTATGTCTTTCCAATCATCTAAGAGACTTATTCGTAAATCGGTGCTTTTAGTTATTTCAGGTGAATACCACTTTCCATAACCTTTTCTATCGTCTTTTTCAAAACGTTCTATTATATGGGCACACAAGTCAGGAGACAAATTATTTTTTATTTCATGTATATATTCCATACTCATACTTATACTAAGAACTTGAATTATTTTTAAGTATTTCATCAGTTCTTGTGATGAAAGTTGTCAAGATATATTTGGTTTTACCTAGAACTGTTTGACCACGATGGTAGTTCGTCCAAGTCGCGGGAAACATAACAAGTTTTCCTTCAACTGGTTGAACACTTTTTCCACATTCAAACTCAGTCTTGCCACCATCTTCGTCATCTAATGTAGTCAAATATATAATACATGTCATCATTCTATTAAAACTAAATCGTGAAAAATCTTCATGCCAATTGTAATATTCACCCTTCCTTAAACGCTGAACTTTATACCCAGTATCACTTAAATTAAAAAATATACCGGATGTGTGGAAATTTATATTTTTAGACTTCATACAACCTTCTACATATTTTATATACTGATTCAAAGACCTCGTCAATTTACCACAAACAATTTTATCTATATCAGACCAATCCGGTAATTCTGATATAAATAAATCTGTGCTTCTCTTCGTCTTTTCATCATAACCACCTACAGTTGTTCCATTGAATTTTCTATGATCGAGTTCAAACCTTTTTATAATATCTTTACATTGTTCGGATGATAGGAAATTATCAATTTCATATATAAAATCCATTTAAATAAATGTATAATTTAGTCTTTATATGGATATGTATGAACCCATATATTACATATATACTTTTCACCCTCCTCAACGTCTTTACCACCGTGCATCGCTTTCCCACACACTAATCCGTAATTGTCTAAATTTTCAAATTTTAAAACATCACCCTTATTCAAACGATACGATTTGTCTAAATTTGGAAAATATGTCTCACCACCTTTATAGGAATCATTCAAACCTATGATAAATGTGTACAATCTTTGGTTGTTCTTTTCCTTTGTAGAATGACACCCCGTTGAACTCGTGCACGCATCATAATGAGGTCTGTAAAAACCACCACTCTCGTACCTCAAAACCTGTAAATGCTCGCAATTTTTCATGGGACGATCACATTTAGATAAACATTTTTTCATGACATTATAAACAATAGGGTCTTTATTCGGATCTAACCAAGCAGTTTCACTATTTCTTACACTCGTATTTAATGTGTTACTATTACTAATGACTTCGGACTTTTTAAATGTACCCCTAGCCTTTTCAATGATATGAGCACACTCGTCTTCTGAAATCATACCGCGATACACAAGAGGTTCTCTATATGTAGGTATGAGGAATAAAACAAATAATATTAAAATTATTAAATATATATACATATCTATCTATTAGATTACAATATTATTTTCTAAATTCCCAATTTTCGTGAATCCACGGAACAACACAGTTGTACCGAGTACCGATACACTTTAACTCTGTGTTTGTATATTTTACCAAGGCACCCAAATTATCTAAAACATATTCACGCTTTGATGTATCCAAAACGAACTGTCTCAGAAAATCACTCGTTGAATCACAAAACATACGCAAAATGTAATGAATGTCTCGCTTCTTTTCGCGACACTTTTCACGACGTTGGATTTTTTTCTGAAATTCATTATCATCTATCTCGTTCATCATATAACTCATACGCAAATCCTTATTATTATCACCCTGCTCCAAATTATATACATAATGAAGTTCAATGCGTTCAATGTGTATGACACTTCTGTGAATTTGTAATACCTTAAGAACATCATTGGGTAAATTCATACGCTCCAATACATACACACTGGGTATATTTAGAGCGTTACACAACTCATAAATATCTGGAAGACCACCACAAGGAATATCACCGTGCTCCCTCGACTGTATACCGTTTCGCATCTTAAATTCATAATAATGGGGATTATGAACTCGACCCGTGTCTATCTGTAAAGTATTCCAATCAAATGCCACATGACAGTCGGGACACCACATCTGGCGACACCCAGAAATAAATGTAATCATCGTGCCACAAGAAGGACACCCTTTCGTGTCCTTTTTTATTAATTCCATGGTTTTAACTGCCGCGGGATCACACTCGTGTCCGACCGAATTGACTTCATTGCATTTGCTACATATATGATTCTCACACACACCACAACGCCACTGGGAACTCAAAAAACCACGACAATCAGCGATGGGACATTTACGGACAAAACGGTGTCGTTCCTCTCGTTCATCAACGTTTGAATTCGTGTGACGAAGTAAATATATGCGTTCTTCAACTCGGGATCGTTCTACATATAAATCATTAATACGCTTATTAATATCATTAATGTTATTTGTATATTCACGAGCCTTTAATTCACGAGTCACAAAAGGTTGAGTACCAGGCATTAAAACCTTTTCGCGCTCAAATAATATTTTTTCACGATGTTTCTTATATGTACCATTTCTAAAACTTTTCGTACACACTTTATCAATAAACTCACGATTCCATAAATTTTTACAATTCATACAATGCGCATCTTGAAAAGTGGAGAGTAAATAATTCTGAACACACGTTCGACAACTTAAATAATCACAAAAAGAACATGAAACTTTTTTGTGATTACTGATGTTATATGGATTACAACAAACACAGCAATCCATTTTCTTATATTTTTATACATTTTTACCTTTAAACTTATCTCTAATCCAATCACGGTCGGATTTGAAAATCTTAGACAATTTAGGATTAGTATTCTTAAACAATATCATCAAAACATTCAACTTCCTGAATAAACCCAACCAAGGCTCACCATCACGAATAACACGCATCAATGCCCTGTGCCTGGCTAATTCTGATTTGTGTATGACATCTTTGTATCCATGGTCTGATAAAAGGCTATTATTACCCAATGGGATTATAACCTTTGACTTCTTCTTCTTCATTATAATCTATTGAGAACTTTTTTTAGTTTCTGACTTTCAAATATTTCTCTACGTCTATTAACATTGTTATTAATATTTAGAACGGCACGACCGTGGAATGCCTTTTGAAGAATGTTTAATTTACTCTTATTTGTTTCGTTTTTTAATTTAAGTTTCTTGTTAAGTAATTCCCGTAATTGTTTTAACTCTTCAATAGTTTTTGCCTCCTTGATACGTTTTTCCCACCCACGGCGATACACACCCGTCCCACCTGGAATGTTTTTAGGAATTTGTTTCAAAAATTTATTTTTTTCTTGATTGAATTTCGTGCCACCTTCAAATAAAACTGTTAGACCTTCTTCAACTTTTTCAATAATTTTTTTATCATTTGATATTTTTTTCATATTTTTTTTTCTACCTTCGGCCAAACTTCTTTTAATTTCTTCAATTCTTTGTGTTCCCATTGACGGTTTATTGTTATTTATTTTATTGGAAACCGAACTATTCTTTAGTTTAAATACTTTTTAGGTGTAGATTTTAAATTGCGTTTTAAATTCATTTCAAACTGTCTTAATGATTTCAAATTTGTTGATTCATTAAGACGTTCTTTGTATTCGTTTTTCAATTTACTTTTACCAGTAAAGTTTGTTTTTTCTAAAAGATTTCGCATCTCTTGTCTCCTTTTACCGAGACGTGTTTTAGTCTGATTCGTAGGACCAGGTGAGGCTACGTTTCTAGTTCTTTGGTTATTTCTTTCAGATATAGCCTTTCGCGACTCTTTAGCCTTTCGAGCCTCTTCAGCCTTTCGAGCATTGTTAGCTTCTTTAGCCTTTCGAGCATTGTTAGCAGCCTTTCGTGCCTCTTCAGCCTTTCGATCCTCTTCAGCCTTTCGTGCCTCTTCAGCCTTTCGTGTCTCTTCAGCCTTTTGAGCATTGTTAGCAGCCTTTCGAGCCTCTTCAGCCTTTCGTGCCTCTTCAGCCTTTCGAGCATTGTTAGCAGCCTTT